>Ga0098037_1000009_pt1 | contig 297578 bp, 267 predicted proteins | sample 5_EtaG_FD_75050 | JGI IMG/M metagenome (GOLD analysis project Ga0098037, IMG submission 75050) | Marine viral communities from the Subarctic Pacific Ocean - 5_ETSP_OMZ_AT15132 metaG | ecosystem: Environmental > Aquatic > Marine > Oceanic | place: Pacific Ocean | collected 2015-01-08 | reverse complement strand
TGGGTATACGGATTTAATGGTTGATGGGGCACCTTCACCCCATCAATCTGATACCACCCTCAGATGGTTGATAGATCGACTCCGTAGTTGAGTTCCTCTGCGAAGTCCGGCAGTCCGTAACCGATGGTTTTCTTGTAGAAAGGAGAGACCTTCGCAGTCGGTGCCTTCTTCTTGTGCTTCGTGGTGTAGAGCATTCGTGCCCGCATCACCTCGAAGGAGTAACCGCGCCCTTCACGGTTCTTGTCCTTGGCCAGTCGGTTGATGGACTCCGTGTAAGCGTTGGTGACGGGCATGTCCGTCTCGAAGTAGGTCATGGTCTCTTCGCGCCAGTTTCCCACTGCCCTGACCAGATCGCTCCAGACTTCCTTTTGGCCCTTCGGGATGGTGGCTATCCACTCGTCCAGGGCGGCTTCTGCCTGGAGCCGTGTGGTGGCGTCCCAGATGCCGTAGAAGCGCTCCTTGTGCTCGTAGGCGGCCAGCAGTTGCGGGAACGCGCCTGTCCAGGTCTCCATGATGAGGCGCTCCCGGTCTGAGACTTCGTGAGCGCGTTTCAGCAGGATTTTCCGGTCTCCCTTGAGAGTCCGGCTCTGGGACGGTTTCAGCTCCTTTCTGAGGCCCTTGCGCACTCTCTCTAGGGCATCGTTGGCCATGCGCACCACATGGAACTTATCGACCACGATACGGGCCTGGGGCAGCACAGCCTTGACCGCTGCCCGGTAGGGGTTCCACATGTCCATGCTGACGATCTCGACCTTCTGCCGGTCTTTCAGCTTCATCAGGTAGTTGGTCACCACGTCCTGGCGGCGGGTGGCCAGCAGGTCGAGCAGGGTTCGCTCCTCAATGTTGGTCAGAATGCAGCGGTAGCGCTTGTTCAGGTATAGCTCGTCAATGCCCAGGATGCGGGGCGTCTCGAAGCGGTGCCAGCGCCCCAGGAACTCGGCGCGGGCGTTGAAGATGTCGCGCACCGTCTTCTCGTCCAGGCCGGTCTGTGCCGCCACAAAGGTGTAGGGGTGGTTGAAGGATTCCTTCTCCACGTACTCATGCAGCCGCAGTGTCATACGGAATCCGTCCACCGATCTCCGGTAGCTGGGGCCTGAATGTTGTCTTGCAGGCCCGGCAGGTGTATCGGCGGCGGACCACCCAGAGAGTGACCCGCTTGCCGTGGATGGGCAGATCACGATAGGGAACGTCACGCTTGCCGAACCGTACGAACTCACCCTGCACGCCGCATTCCTCGCAGGCGATGGGATCGGGCACGTCCACCTGGAAGTGCATTTCGTCGTCGGTTGATTTGCAGCCCAGTACTTGGTATTGCGGCAGGTGAAGGATGTTGTCGGGAAGTTCGGTCATGGTGTTGTATAGGCGTAGGTGTCAGTCAGATCCATCCGGCTCGGCATTGGTGTTTGCTTTTTTACCCAACAAGCTGCTGGAAACGAAAAGTAAGGCACCGAGGACAATTGCAATATCAGCCAGGTTGAAGGCCGGCCAATGCCAGTCTCGCCAATAGAAATCAAAGGAATCCACAACATAGCCGCGAAAGACCCGGTCAATCAGGTTGCCCATGGCGCCACCGAGGATAAGACTGTAAGCGATGGCTTCTCCTTTATGACGATTTTCAAGGATCAGCTTGATCAGAAAAATCGAGACCACTACCGCGATTCCGATAAAAAAGTAGCGCTGCCAGCCTCCACCATTCGCAAAAAGACTGAATGCGGCACCGGTGTTCCATAGGTGCACCCAGTTAAAGAACGGGGTCACCGAAACATACTCGCCATAGGCCATTGATTGCTGCACCAGCCACTTTACAGCCTGATCAGACGCTGCCAGCAGGCCCGATATGGACAATAGGGCATACGGCGAGAGCTTTTTGCCAATAATGAGCATTATTTAACCCTTCAACGCCAAAATGCGTCTGGCACCGTTAAGTACAATGCCCCCCGCGATGGTGCCGATAATCAGATCCGGATAATTGGAACCGGTCCACGCGACCAGGGCGCCGGCGGTGATGACCCCCAGGTTGATCACCACGTCGTTGGCCGAGAATATCCAGCTTGCCTTCATGTGCGCCCCGCCTTCCCGATGTTTGGATATGAGCAGCAGACAACTGGTATTGGCAATCAATGCGACGAATGCGATAGCCATCATCACCAGCGATTCAGGCTCACTACCGAATACAAAGCGTCTCACCACCTCTACGAGCACGCCCACAGCCAAGATCAGTTGCAGTACACCAGCAAGATGCGCGGCACGTACCTGCATTTTCACGCTATGTCCAACCGCATAAAGGGCAAGCCCGTACACCGCCGCATCGGCAAAATTGTCCAGGGATTCTCCAATCAGGCCGGTGGACTGGGCGATCAGACCGGCAGTCATTTCCACCACGAACAGAAGTGCATTGATGCCGAGCAACCAGCGCAGGGTCCCGGATTCTTGCTTAGCAGAAGCTGCCGAAAACTCGGCGGCCTTGATGGTCTCCGGATTTGCAGCGACGGTTTCCTGAAGCGAGGCGCCTAGCCCCAAGGTCTTCAGTTTCGAGGTGACGGGCTCGACCTCGCCGTCATGCACGACCTTCAGCCGGCGGTTCGACAAGTCGAAGGACAGCGCCCGAATCTCCTCAAAGCCGTTCAGGGCTAGGCGAATCATTCGTTCTTCTGATGGACAGTCCATCTTCGGCACGGCATAAACACTGACCCATCTCCCTGGCGCCTCGGAGGAGGCCTGTATATCGGTATCCGCTGCGGACGTTGCATCACCGCCACAGGCGCCACCACAGGATTTGCTCATGATACGACTCCACTTGAACAATGTTGTGGTACCATTTTAAACTATAAAGCTACTATAAGGTCAATAGAGTAAAGAATCCGTTGGGGAGGAGGCTGATGCGCATTGGTCAGTTGGCGCAGTTGGTAGGGGTCGAAACACAGACGATCCGCTTCTATGAACAGCAGGGCTTGTTGCCGCCGCCTGATCGGCAGGACAACGGTTACCGTGTCTATACCGAGAAGCATGGTGAGGGGCTGGCCTTCATCCGTCGCTGCAGAATCCTGGGCCTGTCACTGGCTGAGATTCACGAACTACAGAGCTATCAGGACGACCCTCATCAGCCTTGTACCGCCGTCAACGCCTTGCTCGATGATCACATCTCTCATGTGCGGTCGCAGATAACCGCTCTGCAAGCGCTTGAGAAACAACTCGTTTCACTGAGAGCGAGTTGCAACGATGACCGGGAAGTTGAGGCGTGTGGGGTTCTTGCTGGAATTAGCGAAGGAAACATGCACCAGCAGTAGGTGAAGCATCAACCAGATAATCCGATGAGATGCCGGTCTGTCTCACTCTCATGCAAAGGTAAGATCAACCATTTAATCCGCTTACCCGAATTTATTTGCCACTACACGTTCACAAGTTGCAGACCACTATAGCTATGTTCAACGTGTTAAGCGAGTATTGGGCATAGCCAAAAAGTTAAAAGATTCATTTGTGAAAAAGCTTTCAATCAAAAAACTAAAGCTGAAGTTTTAGTAACAAGGTAAGTAACACGCTTGAATCTTAATATTTTTTATCCACTATAAAACAATAAGTTATTAGATCTTATCGATTCCGCCTCCGGCACCACTATTTTAAAGCCCTGCACGCAAGTGCGGGGCTTTTTTCATTTTAGCCATTGTGCCAATTTTGTACCAGTAGCCTGATGTTTACATCAGGTACGATATTTAAGCATAGAGCCTGACGTGAAAGGTCAGGCTACATATGCGTCAGTTACAAAAGGTTAAAAGGGTCATCCACTGAGCGCGACGGCTCGGTAAACCAAAAAGCCCCCTCTTCGCTCATATAAAAATGGTCTTCCAGGCGCACGCCGAACTTCTCCGGGTTAATCACCATGGGTTCATTACTAAAGCACATTGCCGGCGCTAATTCAGTTTTATCGCCTCCAACTAGATAGGGCCATTCATGCAAATCCATACCAATACCGTGGCCTGTTCTGTGCGGCACACCCGGTAATTGATAGTCGGGCTCCAGGCCCTGTTCTTTTAATTTAACACGCACGGCGTCATCCACTGACTCACAAGTCTTACCCAATACAGCGGCATCAAAAGCGGCTTGTTGCAAATCTCGTTCGTACTGCCAAAATTTCTGCTGCTCTTCAGTTGCAGTGCCAAAAGCGTATGTACGGGTAATATCAGAATGATACCCATGCAACTTGCAGCCGGTATCTATCAGCACCCAGTCGTCTTTTTCTAAGCGCTGTTCGTAATTAACTCCGTGCGGGTAGCTGGTGCCCTTGCCAAATAAAACAATACAGAAAAACGAACCGGACGCTCCCACCTTACGATGTGCTTTATCAATAAAAGCTCTGACTTCCGACGCTGTGATGCCTTCGTGAAGCATAGCACCGGTGGCTCTGTGCACAGCCATGGTCATATCCATTGCGGCCTGAATTAACGCTAATTCTGCGGGAGATTTATGCATTCTGCAGGCAGCGGTAATGACTTTTGCGTCGCACATTGTTTCGGCGGGTTTACGTTCCTCCAGCTGTGCCACCACGCTGTAGGGTGTGGATTCATCTAATGCCAGCTTATAACCATCAGAAAAATGCTCCGTTAAGAACGCCAACAACCGTTCGTAGGGTGATTCGTGCTCGTCCCACAAAACCGTATCCATGGGCAGTATCATTGCCTGAGTTAATGAACCGACTTCAAACGCCGGCGCTATCAGGGTGACATCCCCTTCAACCGGGAGAACAGCGCCAACCAGGCGCTCACTGGGGTACCACTTTAAACCAGTAAAATATTCTAAGTTGGTTCCTGCGTTTAAGTACATAGCGCTAATGCCTTGCTCCTGCATCAGTGCCTGCGCTCTGGCAACGCGCTGTTGGTATTCTTCCAACGCAATAGGCTGAACACCTGCGGTCATATTCTCCAAAGCGCTGAGAGCCTCTTCAGCCCGCGCAACTCCCACACCATGCGTCATAAAACACTCCTCTCATTAATTGTGCCACCAGGACAAATTCTGTATCGATTCATCGATTACCTACTTGGCTACATGAATAATCTCAACTGACTGTAGACCGCGGTTGGTTTTCCATTGAATAGACTGCCCGACGGAAAGACCAATAAGCGCTGCTCCCAAAGGAGCAAAAACCGATAAACTGTCTTCATATTTATCCACCTGATCAGGCGCAGTCAGAGTTTTTGTAAAAACTTTCCCCGTTTCTAAAACCTTAAAGGTCACTTGCCGATTCAGACAAGCAACGTCGGCGGGCATGACATTCGGCTCAACAATTTTAGCACGGGCCAGCTCAACCTCTAACTCATCCAGAAACTCCCGGGGTAAACTGGTCTCATCTAAATGATGTTCAATTACGGCCATATCGACACACGAAATAACAATGTTAGGTCTAGTATTCATAATTCTCTCTCATAAAAAAAGGGCTCCGGAGAGCCCCTTAAGTTTACTCTTCAAGTTTCTTTTTCTTCTTTTCTTTTCGCTTTTCTTTCAACGTTAACTGCGGTTTTTTCTTCTGCTTTTCTTTACTCATTGGATTCACCTTATCTGTTCAACTGTTTAAATTAATCGACACATTGCACAACTAAGTTACTCCAAAGCACTACCCTCCTTTGAGTTCCGGCTAGGCATCAACAGATGCGAGTCGATTCTGATTCACCGTCAGAACCTCCCACTTTATTGATATATCTTTAACAATAACTGTTGCCATATCGCCGACACGGAGCCCAAGCAAACTCGAGCCTAAAGGAGAAATAAAAGACACCAGGTAACTGTCAGTATCCACCATCTCAGGAGGAACCAGCCTAACCTTTACTTGCTCCATTGTTTTTACATTACGCAGAACAACCGACGTTCCAACTCGAATGCGTTTTTCCATTAAAGCTTCTTTTGACTCGCTGAATTCAAGTCTATTCAACAAAATACTAAGCTCTACGGGATCAATCAGCATTTGCTGCCCCGCTTCCTGAAAAATTGGGTTTGACGGACAAACCGAGGTTTTACAGAATCTAAATGCACGCTTAAGCACGGCTTTATCTCCAACCGGACTGAACACTAAATTATTTAAAGGGAATAACAGACAGACTAGCCGGACGCTTAAAGCGCGTCCGGCTTAATTTGGAAAGGTGAGAGCGGTACTCTGTATTGAATAGTTAGACTTAAACATGATGTCCTCTTAACAACTGAATCCATCATAGCCCGTTAGAAATTTAAAGCAAGCCGATGACATTATTTAGCCGAGCAACGTACTTCAGTTCATTTTTAAAATAGAATTTATCGACAGAAGGCTGCATGAAAACAGGACAAGTTACAATACACATGCGGGTAACGCCGGCATGACCGAAGCAAAGTATCATTGCTTCCCTTTGCTCGTTCTTTGTTAGTATCTGCTCCCAGTAACCCGAGTCTGAGTTTAATCCGGAACCTTTATAAGCTTGAAAGCCATGAGAGGGTAAAACTTTAGCCCCGCTTAGTCGTTCTTCCCAATATTTGGTCACAAGCACAAACCTCAACTTTCACTGAAATTATAAACATCTGATTATTAAATAAATTATTTCTGGCCTAAGAATTGCTTTGTTGTCCATAATAAGAAGATAAGAACAACAAGGAGCCATCATGAGTGTAAAGTTTGAAGATCGCCCAATAGAAAAAGTCCGGGAAGAAACCATCGACCAGCTGGTCATGAATTACAGCCACGGTGAGCTGTCGGCGGAAGCCTTTGAACGCCGGCTTGATCAGGCCATGGACGCGACGGCACATAGCCAGCTGGCGGAATTGGTAGAAGACCTGGAGCTGAAGCCCGATACCTCATACGACAGCATGAAAGAACAACAATTCTCGCCACATTACGGTGAGGGCCGAGTGCTGCCAACAGAAAACGTGGTCTCCATACTGTCCTCTAATGAGCGCTGTGGTGTATGGACGGTTCCACGCGAAATCACCATCTATTCCCTGTTAGGCTCAGTAGAGCTGGACTTTACCGATGCCGTATTCCAACACCCTGACGTTACTATAAAAATTATAGGCGGCCTTTCAAGCCTGGAAATTTTCGTGCCTGAAGAAATTACTATCAGCACCAACGTCTTTAGCATTCTTGGTTCCACAGAGAATAAAGCCCCGTCTATGGGCAACTTAAAACAGGCACCACATATACGTATAGAGGGCTTCCAGGTGCTGGGTTCTGTTGAGGTAAAAGTGAAGCGCACCATAAAAGAGAAGTTTGTTGCCTTTGCAAATAGCTTAAAAGGCACCTTTCAATCTCGTTAGTGTCGGAGTAAATTGGAGCTAACACTCAATTTAACGGAGAGTTAGCTCCATGAAACTCTATGAAATGGCAAAAGCGCCCAATCCTCGGCGGGTGCGGATGTTTCTCGCTGAAAAAGGGCTCCTGAACAAGGTCGACTGCGTTGAGCTCGATCTGGCCAAAGGCGAGAACTTAACGCAGGAATTTGAACGAAAAAATCCAATGAAAAAAGTGCCGGTACTGGAACTCGACAACGGCACCTGCATTGGCGAAACCATGGCCATTTGCCGCTACTTTGAAGCCGCCTTCCCGGAATCTGAAGCCTTACTAGGCAATACCGCTGAAGAGCAGGCCATTATCGAACAATGGACACGCTGGATAGACTTCTATTTATTTACCCCAATTGGCATGTGCTTTCAGCACACAACCGATTATTTCAAACACAAAATGACACCCATAAAAGAGTGGGGTGAGGCAAACCACGCAGCAACCCTGACCTTCTTCGACTTTCTCGAAAAGCACCTGGCCGATCATCAGTTTATTGCGCTGGAACGTTTTACCATTGCAGATATTAACGCCTTTTGCACGGTCGACTTTGCCAAGGTGATTCAACTGCGAGTCGATGACCGCTGGCCTCATCTAAAAGCCTGGTACGAGCGTATGAAAGAGCGCGACTCATCAAAGGTTTAAGGAATAAACATGATTGAACTCTACACAGCAGCGACACCCAACGGTTATAAAGCCACGGTCACCTTAGAAGAAATGGGGCTGGACTATAACCTGCACCATGTGCAGTTGCAGGAAAATGAGCAAAAACGCCCAGAGTTTCTGAAAATGAACCCTAACGGTCGTATTCCGGTGATTGTCGATAAAAACAACGATGATTTCGCGGTGTTTGAGTCCGGCGCCATTATGCTGTATCTGGCTGAAACCTACGACAAGCTTAACCCTAAAGACCCAAAAGAACGTTCGCGTATGATCCAATGGCTGATGTTTCAAATGGGTGGCATTGGCCCCATGATGGGACAAGCTAATGTCTTCTATCGGTACTTTCCGGAGAAGCTGCCGTCAGCCATTGAACGTTATCAAAACGAAAGCCGTCGGCTGTTCGAGGTGCTGAATAAGCGTTTAGGAGAGTCTGAATACTTAGCCGGTGAAAACTTCTCGTTAGCGGATATTGCCAACTGGTGCTGGGTGCGTACCCACGACTGGTCCGGTGTCAGTCTTGACGGCCTGGAAAACCTGAAGCGATGGATGAACACCATCAGTGAGCGTCCGGCCTGCCAACGCGGTGTCACGAAGCCGGAGCGGATGGGCGATCCTGACGAACTGGTCAAGAGCGCCCAAAAAATGGTGCAGCGTTAAGCGGCAGCCAGCTGCGCCAGGTACTCATCGTAACTGCCGGCAAAGTCACGTAAGCCTTTGTCGGTAATTTCGATAATACGAGTAGCCAAAGTCGACACGAACTCGCGGTCATGGCTGACAAACAACAAGGTACCTTCAAACTGCTCCAGTGCCATGTTTAACGACTCTATCGATTCCATATCCAAATGGTTCGTCGGTTCGTCCATCACCAGAATGTTCGGGCGCTGCAAAATCAGTTTCCCGAAGATCATCCGCCCTTTTTCACCACCGGATAAAATCGATACCGGCTTCTGAATATCGTCTGAAGAAAACAGCATACGACCCAGCACACCACGAATAGCCTGTTCGTCATCGCCCGGCTTCTTCCACTGATACATCCACTCGTAAACGGTCATTTCCTGCTTAAACCAGTGGGCGTGATCCTGCGCGTAGTAGCCTATCGCCGCATTTTCAGACCACTTGATGCTGCCTGAGTCCGGTGTGTACTCGCCCATCAAACATTTCAGCAAAGTCGTTTTACCAATACCGTTGGCACCGATAATAGCGACTTTCTCACCCACTTCTATCGATGTGCTCAAGCCTTTTAAAACGGCCTCGTCATCAAAGCTCTTACGTACGTTTTCGGTTTCAAGCGCCAGCCGGTAAAGTTTCTTCTCTTGCGTGAAGCGAATATACGGATTCACCCGGCTGGATGCTTTAACCTCATCCAACTGAATCTTTTCCATTTGTCGCTGACGCGAGGTCGCCTGCTTGGCTTTTGACGCATTCGCCGAGAAACGGCTGACAAAGCTCTGCAGCTCCGCAATTTTCTCTTTCTTCTTGGCGTTATCGCTCATCAGCTGTTCGCGCGCCTGAGTAGCGGCAAACATGTATTCGTCGTAGTTACCCGGGTACACGCGCAACTCGCCGTAATCGATATCGGCCATGTGTGTACAAACCGTGTTCAGAAAGTGACGGTCGTGCGAGATAATGATCATGGTGCTTTGCTTTTCCGCCAACACCTCTTCCAGCCAGCGAATGGTGTTAATGTCCAGGTTGTTGGTCGGCTCGTCCAGCAGCATAATATCCGGCTCAGAGAACAACACCTGTGCCAATAACACGCGGATTTTCACGCCCGGTGCCAGCGCCGACATTAAGCCAAAGTGCTGCTCTACCGGTATACCTAAGCCCAACAGCAATTCGCCAGCACGAGATTCAGCTGTGTAACCGTCCATTTCAGCGAATTCGGTTTCCAAATCGGCTACACGCATACCGTCTTCTTCACTCATTTCGCCACTGCTATAAATACGGTCACGCTCTTCTTTTACCGCCCACAGCTCTTCGTGCCCCATAATAACGGCGTCAACCACGCTGTACTCTTCGTACGCAAACTGGTCCTGGCGCAACTTACCAATGCGGGTATTCGGCTCCAGCGAGACGTTGCCGGAGGAAGGCTCCTGCTCACCACTTAAAATGCGCATAAAGGTCGACTTACCACAGCCATTAGCACCAATAAGGCCATAACGGTTGCCATTGCCGAATTTAACAGAAATATTTTCAAAAAGAGGCTTCGCACCAAATTGCATGGTGATATTTGCAGCAGAAATCACGTATTCAACATCCAGGACTATAGGGTAAAAATTGAGCGCGCAATGTACGTGTTTTTCGCGTAAATTACAAAGAAAGATTCACTAATGGGTAAATAGACTATGCAAATGTCCTGGAATGATGTCTCCACGAATTTAAGTAAAATTTGGAACACCGAGCTTTGGAAGACCGGCGACGCACAGATATACCTCAGTCAGGTAATTATTGCCATTACACTGATTATTGTTGGCGTTATTGTTATACGCTGGGTTGGCTCCAGCCTGGTAAAACGAGCTCTTAAATCAGGTCATGCCTCTCAGAACACCATTTATGCCTTTAGAAAGCTGTTCTCTTTCCTGGCTTACGTGCTCATTGTCTTAATAGCCCTGCCCGTTGCAGGCATCCCCATTACTATATTCGCGGTGCTAGGTGGTGCATTAGCCATTGGTGTCGGTTTTGGTGCGCAGAACCTGTTAAACAACCTAATTTCCGGCATGATATTGGTTGCCGAGCGCCCTATTCGCATTGGCGACATTGTTGAGCTGGAAAATGAACGGGGCAAAATTGAAGAAATTGGCAACCGCTGTGTTCGCATCAAACGCTTCGACGGCGTGCATGTACTGGTTCCAAACAGTTATTTTCTTGAGCAGCGGGTAGTGAACTGGACACTAGTTTCGACGGAAATACGCAGCACAGTCACCGTTGGGGTTGCCTATGGCTCGCCTATCGACAAGGTTCGCGAACTCATGCTGGAAGCCGCCAGCCAACACGAAAAAATTGTTCAACGCCTGCCTTTTGAAGTCTTTTTCGATGACTTCGGTGACAACAGCTTAACCTTCAATTTACTGTTCTGGACAGAAGTTGAAGCCCCTATGGACATTCGTCGAGTACAGTCCGACATACGCTTTAAAATCGATAAGATATTCGCCGAGAATGACATCACCATAGCCTTCCCGCAGCGCGATGTGCATTTAGATACGTTGAAACCACTAGAGATAAAGATGACCTAATGATGCTGGTGATAGAGGGCGCGGCCGACGGTTGCAGTGGACTATTGAGGAGGTGTGCAGCGCCACGGATGGCGCTGCCCAAGCCCTACATGGATGTATTTACGGGCGTCCTCCTCAATAGTTCCTGCGGCCTCAGCGCCCGCAACATCCATCTCACCTGATGTAAACATCAGGCTACTTAGAACTCGTAGCTGTAACTTAAGCTAACAACGGTTCCGACTTCTTTGCTGCGAACTAAAATATCCGATTGCGTCACTTCCTGATCTTCTCCAAGAATGTTCTTTACCTTGAAGCCAATTTTTGAACTGAAGCTCGGATAGTAGTTGTACACCAAATCCAGCGAGTGGAAAGGCTGCTCGTAAGCGTCTTCACGTCCACCAACACCTGCTGCCAGAATGCGTTCACCAAACACGTTGTAAACTAACGAGGTGGAGTGCTCGCCGTTGGCAGAGTCGTAGTTTAACTGGAAGTTCGCCACGTATTCTGAGTGTCCGGTCATGCGCTTCGTCGGGTTAGTTAAGTTACCCGCCAACGCAGGGTCAATCGACGCTTCGGAGTCACTCCAGGTTAAGTTACCTGAGGTGAAGAAGCCGTTCGCCAAGTACCCTAAGTCGTGCAGCCATTCAAACTCAACACCGTACACTTCGGCTGATTCACCGTTCACATAGGTCAGTGTGTAATCTTCATCACCCACGCGCAGCACCGACTCAATTGGGTTCTCTATGTCCTTATAGAAGGCTGCAACGGTGTAGTTATCGCCATTATCCGCGTAATACTCAAAGCGTGCATCGTAGTTACGTAAGTCACTGCTTTGCAAACCGGCCGTACCAAAGGTGCGAATATCCGTAGTCGGGTCGTAGTAAGCTACCGGAACCGTCTCGCGCAAGTCCGGACGAACAACCGTTTCACCGTAACCAAAGCGAAGCTGATAATTGTCATTAGCCATATAGGTCAGTGACAAAGCGGTGTAAACATCGTCTTCTGAAATCGAGCTATCGATAACGCGCTGAGGGTTGAAGTAGTTATTCAGGTCCTGCTCGTCGAAAATTAAGCTCGAGGTCGCCAATGACACTTGCTTAAAGTCTTCGTAACGAACACCACCACTGACACGCCAGGTATTGTCGAATATGGCATCGAACTCACCGTAATACGCATCGATTTTCTGAGCAGCCAGGTAATCATCCGCATTTGGCGCACCCGGTTCACGGAAGGTAATACGGAAGTCATTTTCGTCGATGACCTCATCGGTCAGATACCCGGTAACTCCCAGTACGTTGTCTAAATCATCCAGCACTGACAAACGTGATCCAGAAGCGTTATCCAGACTAAAACGACTGGTGTTGTAGTAACGTGCTTTATCAACAAAGTCGTAGCCCGCTTTCAATTCCAGCTCTAACCCGGAAAACATTAATGGCAGCGAGAAATTACCACCGTATGACTTCACGTTGTCTTCCATATCTACGAACTGGAAAATAGCGCGGTTGTCATCACCCGTTACCCGAGTCTCAGAGAAGCTACCGTCAGTGTTGTAAATGTCATCAAAACGGTAAGACACTTCGGTCGGAATTTCCGTCTCCGCTTTTGACTCCGTGTACTGCCAGTCAAAACCAATACCCCAATAGTCCATAAAGGTGTGCTGGCCGCGGAATTGATCCACGTCTAATATCCGCTCTTCGTATTTGAACTCATGTTCGCGGTTAGCAATACCGGTTCCGGCAATGGTTTTCAGGTTACTGCCGTTGGGGCTTTGCTTAATACCAAATTCTGACTCGTCCTCTGAGTCTTCCAGGTAAATTTTAGTGTAGCTAACGCTGTGTGTGTCTAATTCATAGCCTGCGGTAAAAAAGCCGTTAAGACGTTCTGTTTCCTGTGTCACCGTAGTTTCAGACAAGGTGTTGTAACACGAGTTAGAGACATCCTCGGCAGTCTCCAGCGAAGTTGAACAGCCCGCTTCAGCATTGTTACTGATAACCGCATTACGACGCTCTGAGACATCCCAGTCATTGTCATAAGACGCAGCAGCCAACACTCCGATAGTGCCGCCCAACCAGGACTCATCAAAACTGTTACCTAAGGTCGCTTTTAAATCAAAGTTAGGATCCAGAGACTCTTCCTTTAGCACCATGTCACGAGGTAATTGTTTCGCCAGTGACGCATTAATCGCCCGCGCCTGATCACCGGCACTGTTCCCGCTACCGCTCAGTCCATCGGTATTAATAATGTTGCGTAAGCTAAAGTCACCCTGATAACGACCAATCGCATCGCGGATCCCGTCAGGAATGCCGTCATCGTTGCGGTTATAGGTGTAGCCGTCATCCGCATTGCTGTTAAGACCGACTCCTGCCTCAACATTAAAGATAAAGTCATCCGGCAGCGAGCGCGTGCGGATATCGATGTTACCACCGCCAAAAGCCGCCGGCATGGAAGGTGAAAACACCTTTTGTACCGCCATGCTTTCAATAATAGTCGATGGAATAATGTCCAGCGGTACCACGTTACGGGTTAAGTCCGGGCTGGGAATACTGGCGCCGTTAATGCGGGCACTTGAGTAGCGCTCACCTAAACCACGCACGTAAATAAATTTGCCGTCCACCAGGGTCAAACCGGTCACTCGGCGCAACGCTGAAGCCGCGTCGCTGTCACCGGAACGGGACAGCTGCTCTGCACCCAGAATATCCGCCACAAAGGCCTGGTTTTTGCGCTCTTCAACCACTGCAGCGGCACTTCCCTGCAAACGACTGCCGGTAGTAACCACTTCTTCAATGGTCGACTCGCGTTCAACGTCAGTTTCGTCAGCTTGCTGTGCCAAAGCTGTCGGAGCCGTGGCAAACAGGCCCAAACCAACCGCTAAAGCAACCGGTTTGAGTTTGTATTGATTCTTCATAATCAACTCCTGCAATAAAATCGGAAAATAGGCGCAACTGTGGTGCGCCTATTTATTCGCATTCCAACTCTAATTAGTCCTGCTCAGAAGCAGCTACAGCAGTTTCAACCCACTGGTACCATTCAGAGCTTGTATCGTCGTCAGAAAGTGCGCCGATAAAATCAACCGGAGTAAAGAAGTCATCATTCAATGCGGTTAAGTCATTCGCAGCAATAGTGATTGAAGAAGACATATCGGTCGAAATACCATCGTCATTCAGAACCATTGCTGAACCGTCTAACACTTCATTTTCACCACCGTTGTCATACCATTGGCTGTAGGTTTCGCCGTCACCAAAGGTATTGTCACCGGTGTTCACAAAGTTATTGGTACACGCCATAACCGAGCTGTAGAAATCAAGTTCGCCATTATCAACGCCCGCTTCACCGTCTGAAGTGAAGAAGACACAGCCGTCGTCTGCCGTACCGTTCTCTTTAATTTTCAGTACGTTATACATCTGACCCTGGAAGTTGTCGTCAAATTTCGTAGCGATTGACGGGTCGTTATCACGTACGGATGTGCCGTCGGTAGTGATAATAGTCACGTTAGCAATAGTCGGTGCAGATGTTGGTGCTTGCGAATAGTCCGGACCATTGTTTTTCTCGCCGTCTGCCTCAAAACCACCGTTACCCATGTAGTTGGTCTGACCGTCTACTGTCACTGTGCCATGTTTAATAAACACAAATTGCGCACGTCCCTGCCAACCAGCGTCCATATCCAGCGAGTCATCCTGGGTATCCGTTACAACAATGTTTCTTAAGTCAGCAGCGCCACCGAAGAACTCAATGCCATCATCAAAGCCCTGGTGAATGTGAATAAACTCATAAGAAGAGCCTGAACCTACTGCGTTTAGTGTGAGTGAGTTCAAGTCATCACCGTCACCGCCGTCACGAGGGCCCGAGCCTGCGTACCAAATTTGTGCGTACTTCATTGAGCCGCTGTCGTCAGTGTTGTCGTTACCACCGTAGAAGCTGACAATACCTTCCGATTCACGGTTACAGGTACCAGCGTCGCGCTCTGCATCAGTACACTCATTGGTAATACCATTACCGTTAACGATGATCCCACCCCAGTCTGCGTAACGTGGAGCGTCGCCTGATACGTTTAAACGGTCAAACTCGTTAGCCGAGGTGAACTTAACCGGCTTGTCGAAAGTACCGATAGCGTTCAACTGAGCGCCACGAGCAATCTGAATAATGGCTTCGCCAGAGGTGAATGCCAGCACCGCGCCAGGTTCAACCGTCATGACCGGGCCATTTTGATTAATTTCACAATCGGTTGTGGTGTCGCAGTCTTCACCAATTTGCAGAGCACCATCAAACACATGAACACCGCCGTCAGGCAACTCTTCAAAAGTAATGTCCTCAGCTATTTCAATGGTTGCACTGGCAAAGTCTGTATCATAAGAACAGTCCTGACCGTCGTACTCACCCTGAATGTCTGCATAGCTTGCACAAGGGTTTGATGAACCGCTGTCGCCACCGCCCGTATCGCCGCCAGCATCAGATCCGCCATTGTTATTCACCGTTGGGGTAACATTAATATCGCCGCCGCAACCAGCTAAAAATAAGGCTGCTGTAACTGCAGAGATTTTGAATAAAGTATTAAATTTCATTGGGTTCTCCCGACTTGGATGTTGTCCAGTTATGATTTAAGTCGGGAGCAGACTAAGACGCCTGCATGACAGGATTGTGACAACACAAAAGTGTCACAAAATATTCACCATTCGGTAACCTAAGTTTTCTCTTTTGATCTTTGCGCTTGTTGAATAAGTAACCTATATCAGTAATAAAAACACAAACGAGGAAAGACCCCATGCGTAAACTTTTAATCAGCGGTTTAATGGCAGCCTTTGCTTTACCCGCTGCGGCTGACCGTTTCGAAGATGTAACCATTGAACACAATGAAGTAGCCAACAATATTTACATGCTGACCGGAGCCGGCGGCAATATGCTGATGTCATCAGGTGACGATGGCGTGTTTCTGGTCGATGACCAATACACTCAGGTAGCAGACCGTATTGCGGAAAAAATTCAGGAGTTAAGCGGTGAAGAAGTTCATTATATTCTGAACACGCACTTCCACGGCGACCATGTCGGCTCCAATATGTGGTTCGCGAACAACCAAAGCTCGACCATTTTTGCCCATGACCATGTGCGTGAGCGCTTAAGTAACGACGACAGCTTTAACGAAACGGGTCTGCCGGCCATTACTTTTGACTCTGCCATTACCTTTCACTTTAACAATGACACCATTTACGTTTTCCACCTCTCAAACGGTCATACTGACGGTGACAGCGCGGTATGGTTTAAAAATGCGAACGTATTGCATCCGGGCGATTTGTTCTTTAATAAACGTTTCCCGTTTATTGATCTGAAAAGTGGCGGAGACGTGGATGGCTACATCGCGAATGTGGAGCAGTTGTTGAATCGTATTACCGATGACACCGTGATTATTCCCGGCCATGGTCCGTTGGCAAATAAAGCCGATTACCAAAGCTTTTTGAACATGATGAAAAAAACCAAAGCCGAAGTTGATACCATGAAGCAAAGCGGCATGACCCTTGATGAAGTGAAAACCAAGGGTCTGAGCGACAAATGGAAAGACTGGAGTTGGTCCTTTATTAACGAAGAGCGTTGGATTGCAACGCTCTACTAGACTCTTTTCCTAGCAACTCGAACGGAAAATCAGACGCTCATTAGGTTGCTCAAGGTGGTATTCCATGGCCAGCTCGTCGCAGTTGGCCAGCCTTGGGCAAATCTCACAGTCCTTCATGACCTTTTCCGGCAAGGTGTCTTTCGAGCAGTGACTAAAGCCCCGCTGCTCAAAAAAGTCCGGCACCCGGGTCAGTACTATCACTCGGTTTAGCTGCAACAAAAGAGCTTTTTTCAATAAGTAAGCCACCAGCATACGCCCCTGACCACGCACCTCGGTTTTCGGGTTGACTCCTAACGAGCGAATTTCCGCTAAACCTGTGGTGTAAATATACAAAGACGCACAACCCATCACCTTACCGTCAACTTCCGTCACTGCAAATTCGTTAATAGAATGCACGATGTCGTCTTTAGCCCGCGGCAGGTTCTCGCCGGCTCCGGCCCAGTGCTGAACTAAGTCTAAAATGGCACCAATATCCCCCAGATTAGCATCACGCACCTGAATCTGCTGTTGCTGCTGTGCCGCTTTTAAAGCTTCATTCACCCGTTGCGGCGACGTACCGCCCAGCGCGCAACGTTTTTCCAGCAGAGCATCCAGCGTCAGCCAATCATAAACGTCCTGCTCAATCACCGGAGCCACTGCCTGAAACGCCTCCAGCGGCATATCCTCTAATGGCTTTTTCGCCTGAATGGCTTGCTGCACCAGCTCTCCGACATTATGATGCGCCTGCCGGAAAGGAATACCCTTGGACACCATATAGTCCGCTAATTCCGTCGCATTCGCGTAACCGCCCTGCGCCGCTTTGCAACAGGCTTCATGGTTAACCGTCAGACCATTCAGGGTCGAAGTCACCATAGCCAAAGAAGCCTGCCAGGTGGTAAAGGCATCGAACAGCCCTTCTTTGTCTTCCTGCATATCTTTGTTGTAGGCCAATGGCAGCGCTTTTAAGGTCATCATTAAGCCGGTTAATGAGCCCACCACCCGGCCGCTTTTACCGCGCACCAACTCCAGCGCGTCCGGGTTTTTCTTCTGCGGCATGAGCGAAGACCCCGAGGTCACGTTGTCTGCCAGCTCAATAAAACCAGCTTCGCCGGAGTTGTAGAAAATTAAGTCTTCCGCTAAGCGCGACAAATGCAGCATCGACAGCGACGCGGTGCTTAACAGCTCCACCACAAAATCACGATCAGATACTGAATCCAGACTGTTACGTGTTGCTTCGCTAAACCCCAACTCGCTGGCAATGGCTTCACGGTCGACTGCATACGCCGTGCCCGCCAGTGCACCGCAACCTAAGGGGCTTTTATTGAGCCGATCAGTAGCGTCTTGTAAGCGCTCACTATCGCGCTGCAGCATTTCCACATAGGCCAGGCACCAGTGCGCCAGCAAAACCGGTTGCGCCCGTTGCAGGTGTGTGTAACCGGGTATGACCGTGTCTTTTTCACGTTGCGCAAGGTCCAGTAATGCCTGCTGAGTTTGCTTCAGAGACTGCTGCAGTACACCAACCTGCTCGCGGCACCACAAGCGTAAATCGGTCGCTACCTGATCATTACGGCTACGCCCGGTATGAAGCTTTTTGGCTAAATCACCCACCTTAGCTATCAAAGCAGCTTCCACAAAAGAATGAATATCCTCGTCGCCACCAACAGCAACTGCCGTCGGGTCTTCGCGTACTTCGCTGAGCAGTTCACTCAATGCCTGCTGTAACTGCTGACATTCATCACGGTTCAGTACGCCAACCTTGTGCAACGCATTCGCCCAGGCTTTAGAGCCGGTAATGTCCTGCTCAGCCAGCACATAGTCAAAAGGCAGCGAATCATTAAACTGCTGAAACGCGGCATCGGGTCCTGCCGCAAAACGTCCACCCCATAGCGCCATAATCTACCCCTTTTGCTGCTTCTGTAACGCCGCTATCCGGCTGGGAAGGGAGAACAACCGAATAAAACCTTCGGCGTGCGCCTGGTTATAGACTTCGTCCGCACCAAAGGTCGCAAAGTCTTCGCTGTATAAGCTATTCGGTGAGCGCTTCTGAACCGCAGTCGCTGAGCCTTTATAAAGCTTCAGCACCACGTCACCGCTGGCGGTCGAACACAGTGATTGCGCCGCTGACATGACCGATTGCTGCAATGGCGTAAACCAGCGTCCGTCATACAATAATTGGGCAAACTGCTCGCTCAACTGCGCTTTCCAGCTGCGGCTGGTTTTATCCAATACCAGCTCGTCAATAGCCTGCAACGCCGCCATCATGACCGTACCGCCCGGGGTTTCATAGCACCCGCGGCTTTTCATGCCCACTAAACGGTTTTCGACAATATCCACCCGCCCGACGCCATGCTTAGCGGCAATGTCATTCAACACATTCAGGCTTTCAAAAGGCGACATCGCCTTGTCATTCACCGCCGTAATTTCGCCATTTTCGACCTTAACAGAAACATATTCCGGTTTATCCGGAGCCTGTTCTGGCGATGTCGTCATGGTCCAGACTTTATCCGTCGGCTCACACCAGGGGTCTTCCAGTTCGCCACCTTCGTGCGAAATATGCCAGGCGTTAGCGTCCCGGCTGTAGATTTTGGTCGCCGACGCAGAGCACGGAATACCCCGCTCTGCCAAATAATCGAGCAGAGACTCCCGGCTGCTTAACTCCCATTCGCGCCACGGAGCTATCACTTGTAAGTCAGGAGCTAAAGCGGCGTAGCAGGACTCAAACCGGACCTGATCATTACCTTTACCGGTACAACCGTGCGCCAGCGCATCCGCACCCACTTTACGAGCCACTTCCACCTGAGCTTTGGCAATAATCGGACGCGCCATGGCCGTACCCAGCAAATAGGTGCCTTCGTAAATGGCGCCGGTTTTGAGCGTTGGGTACACGTAGCTCTTCACAAACTCGTCTTTTAAATCAACCACGTGGCATTCGGACGCACCGGACGCTTTGGCTTTTTCTTCCACGCCTTCCAGCTCTTCCGCGCCCTGCCCCACATCAGCCACAAAAGCCACGACTTCACAGCCATAATTTTCTTTTAACCAGGGCACAATGGCCGAGGTGTCCAGACCGCCAGAATAGGCCAATACAACTTTCTTCACGTGACTCATGAGGCTTTCTCCATAGATTCTGGCAGTACTGCTGCCGTTGGGTTTAATAACAGGGTTAATAAAGCGTTTTGCGCGTAAAGCCGGTTCTCGGCCTGCTGGAAACAGCGCGATAGCGGGCCGTCCATAACATCGGAGGTAATTTCATAGCCGCGATGCGCCGGCTGACAGTGCAGCACCGAAGTGGCACCACTGTGCTCAACCAGCTGCGCGTTAATTTGATAGGGATGGAAAATCTCGCGTACCGCATCCAGAGGTTGATCATCGCCCATAGACACCCAAGTGTCGGTGTAGAGCGCATCGGCATCTGCCACCGCAGCAATATCGTGCGTCACCACAATGTTGGCGCCGCTCTTCTTCGCCAAAGCCTTCGCTTTTTTCACAAGGTCCGCATTGGGTTCATAGCCTTTCGGGCAAATAATAGTGCAATCGGTGCCGACTGCGGCAGCGGTTAGCATCAGTGAATGCGACACGTTATTACCGTCGCCTAAGTACACCAGTTTTAGTCCCTGTACCTTGCCGTACTGCTCCTGTAGCGTTAAAAAGTCCGCCAGTGCCTGACAAGGATGAAAGCAGTCGCACAAGCTGTTCACCACAGGTACCGAGGCGTGCTGCGCTAATTCTTCTAAAGTACTGTGCGATATCACCCGGGCGACAATGGCATCGGCCCAGCAGGAGAGGTTTCGGGCGTAGTCGGCAACGGTTTCACGCACGCCCATGCCCTGCCCCTGCTCGTTCAGGTAAACCGCATGACCACCTAGCTTCTGCAAACCAATGTCAAAAGACAGTCGCGTGCGCAGGCTTGGTTTTTCAAATAAGGTAACAACGCTTTTGCCAGCCAGCGTGTGTTGGTATTTTTCGGGGAACGCTTTTTGCGCTTGCGCTAACGCCAATAACTGTAAATTGTCAGCCGGAGAAAACTCCAGCCCGGATAAACAATGTTTCATCATACTTACTCACTAATCTGTGTGCCTGAAAAGGGGTTATTCATTACATTCCAACTGCCAATTCGCACACATCGTCGTAAGCGTTTTGCGGCGCTTAGCGCCCCGCGGACTTTTACCTCCATACCGTCTTTAATAACACCTGCCCGGGTAAGTTCCTGAATAGACTCTGAATTGAGATGGCCTAAAGGGGTTCCGTTGCCGTCCAGCACCGCTTCAACATCGGTTATCAACAACAAATCGGCATTGTAGGCGGCGGCGACGGCCACAGCAGCATCGTCGGCATTAACATTGAACCAGTCGCCGGAATCACTGAAGCCGATAGAGCTAATAATTGGCAGGTAACCCTGAGCCAGTAAATCAGAAATAAGACCGGGCACGGGCTCTGCATTTGGAAGCTGACAAACCCCAACCTGACCCAAGCTTTCAGACTGTTTAGCACAAAGAACGCCCGCTTCATAAAGCGTCAGACCAATAGGTTTTAAACCTGCGGCAATAGCCTCTTTCATTAAGGTTTTATTGGCCGCACCTGCCAGGCCGCCGACAATATAAGGCATGTGCGGCTCCGGGCTGACTCTTAAACCGTTCACCTTTTCGCTGTGCAAACCGGCAGTTGCCAGCCATTGTTGCACCAGGGCACCACCACCGTGTACGAGCACAATTTCATCGTCGCTTTGTTTCAGCGACTGAAACAGCGCACTTAAAGCTTCCGGTTGTTCTAACAGGCTGCCACCGAGTTTAATAACCTTCACAGCAAGCCCTCCTCAACCGGCAGCCCCAGTTGCAGGTTAATGCACTGAATAGCCTGACTCGCCGCGCCTTTCAGTAAGTTATCAATAGCTGACAGCACAATGAGTTGGTTACCCTGCCGGTGCCAGCCAATATCCACAAACGGCTGCTGCACCACATCCTTAATGGACGGCCGCGCAAGCTTCTTAAAGCGCACTAAGGGTTGCTCCGCATAGCACTGGTACGCGCCGGTTAAGTCATCATCGCTGGTATCGTCATTAAGTTCGGCGTACAAAGTGGCTAAAATGCCACGAGGGAACTGTGCCAAATGGGGAGTAAACAACACTTCATGCTGTAACTGCTGTGAAATTTCCGGCGTGTGCCGATGCTCAAACAGGCCGTACGCCTGCAAAGAAAGCTCCGCACCCTGAGTAGCAAGAGACGCTTTACGCCCTGCCCCGGTCACTCCGGACACCGCATTAATAATAACTTTGCTGCTTTTAAGTAAACCGGCCTTTTTAAGCGGAAGTAATGCCATTAAGCTGGCTGTTGGGTAACAGCCAGGAACCGCAACTAACTGAGCTTCGGCTATCTCATGCGGATACCACTCAGCAAGACCATAAACAGCCTGGCGAAGCCAATGAGCCTGCTTATGTTCGAATCCATAAAACTGGGGATAGTCTTCAATTGCGTCTAAGCGAAAACCACCGGACAAGTCTATGACTTTTAAGCCCGCCTCAAGAAACTCAGGTGCCAGTGCAACACTGATACTATGCTCCGTGCATAAAAACACGGTGTCTGCCTGGTGCTTAATGCTGGACTTCTCGTTATCCGTCAGACCTTGCAAAGGGATTTTTAAACAATGTGCGTATTGTGGATACAAATCACTCAACAAGGTACCGGCATCGCTGCTATGCTCAGACACATAGCAACCGAAAAGGCTAAGCGCCGAGTGTTGCTGCACTAAACGGCTAAGCTCAGCGCCAACGTAACCGCTGGCTCCGATAATAGCCACTGAGTGTGACGGCGCTGGTTGATACTGCATGCGAAAAACCTGTTGCTGTTCCTGAGTAAAAATGCAGAATAACTGAATAGATATATTTATGCAATAATAGTGAATAATTATATTAAGGATAAGCTATGGTAACCGCCCGTTCTTTGCCGTCTTTTTTTTCTATGTATCAGCAGCTCATTGCTCAGCCATCCATCAGTGCGACCGACCCTAAGTGGGATCAGAGCAACCAGAAAGTCATTCATTTATTAGCTGAATGGCTCGAACTGCTTGGGTTTGACTGCGAAATTAACGAGCTGAATAGCCAACAAGGAAAGTACAATTTACTGGCCCGGCGGGGCACCGGAAGCGGCGGTTTACTACTGTCCGGTCATACCGACACCGTTCCCTATGATGCCAGTCGCTGGAACTTTGACCCCTTTAAATTAACCGAACAGGATAACCGCTGGTACGGGCTCGGAAGTATTGATATGAAAGGCTTTTTTGCCTTTGTTATACAAGCTTTGAGTGAACTGGATAGCAGCCAACAAAACAAACCTATTATGGTTCTGGCAACCGCCGACGAAGAAACCACCATGAACGGCGCCCGCGAAGTGAGCCGCTTTGCGAACCTTAAGCCAGACTACTGCGTTATAGGCGAGCCCACTGATATGCGTCCGGTATATGCCCATAAAGGCCACATGAGTGAGGTTATTCGCATTACCGGGCGCTCTGGTCACAGCTCCGATCCAGCTCTGGGAGTTAATGCCATAGAACTGATGCACGAAGTCATTTCTGCACTGCTGAAATTAAAAGAAGAGTTTAAGCATAAATATTCAGATTCAAGCTTTACAGTGCCACAGCCAACCATGAACTTTGGTCACATTCACGGCGGGGACAATGCTAATCGCATTTGTGGCTGTTGTGAGTTGCACCTGGACATTAGGCCGCTGCCGGGCTTATCGGTCGACGAACTTTATGCCCACCTGCATAAAGCAACCGAGAGTGTTCAGGCTCGTTACCCCGGTTGTGTCGAATTAATCTCACTGCACCACCCGGTGCCGGCTTTCCGGCAAACAACTGACTCAGCTTTGGTACAACTGGCCGAGAAAATATCACAAAGCAAAGCGCAGGCGGTAAACTACTGCACTGAGGCTCCTTTTCTGCAAGAACTAGGCTGCCAAACGCTGGTCTTGGGCCCGGGCTCAATAAAACAGGCACACCAGCCGGATGAATATTTGTCGGTAGATTCTATAAAGCCCACTCAAGAAAAACTAAAAAGTTTATTAAAAGCGTTTTGTTTTTCGCAGTAGCTGCCGATAACAAAACTATGTCTTAGATTTGAGTCACATCAAATCTGCCAGTAGTAGACCATGAGTTTTGGTACAACAAAGGATTATCACATGATACGACAGCTCTCCATAGGTGCTCGCGCAAGCGCGGCTTTCGGACTGATTGGAATACTGACGCTCATTTTGGGCATTTTCGCACTCAACCGAATGGGGGCGATTGAAACTCAGCTAAACATCATTAGTGACAAGCAGGTTCCTTCCGTTGATAACGTCAATGATTTAGACAGAGAGTTTCTGCGCGTACGTATTCACTCCGCTAACGTCGCAGCCTACATTAACGATCCTGCGCGTCTGGAAAGGTATCAAAAGAGTTTAAATGATTCGATCAGTGCTCTTAAGCGTAATCAAAATGAATATAAGAAAACGCTTGATGACCCTGAAGCCCAAAAGCTATTTGCAGAGTACATGGCCCTTGATGACGAGTACTGGAAGCTAAATAACCAGTTCGAAAAACTGGTTAATGCCGGGCTTTCCGATGCCATAGACTCCATTCGGGAAAATAGCATTCTGCCGCTGACCAACAAAATGTCAGCGAAACTCGATGAGCTTTTAAACAGAGAGATGTCATTAATAGACGCAGCTTCCGACGAAGCCGATGCCGTATCCAGTAACGCACAAGTCATGATGATTATTGCTTTAGTGGTTGTGGTCGCTTTACTCGCGTTATTTGCTGTAACGCTTACCAGAAGCATCGTTAAACCCATTGAGGATGCGGTAGATTTTGCCAAAATCATTGCATCACGTGATTTAAGTCAGACCATTGAAATTGAAGGCAAGGACGAGCCCGCACAATTGCTGCAGCAGTTAAAAACGATGCGCAACCAATTGCGTGAGTCCATGAGCACTATCTCGGAGTCCTCAGAGCAGCTGGCTTCCACATCTGAAGAATTAAGCTCGGTTACCGACGAGTCAACCCGCACCATTCAGCAGCAGTCAGAAGAGCTGGAGCAGGCAGCAACCGCAGTTACCGAATTAACCACTGCGGTTGAAACTGTTGCACAAGACGCTCAAAACGCGTCGGAAGCATCTGAAGAAGCAAACAGACAAGCGCAACACGGTGATGATCGTGTCCGTCAAACCGTTCGCGCTATCGAAGAACTCTCTCAGGAAATTGGCGACTCTTCCGGTAGCGTAACTGAACTGGCCGACAAGGTGAAGAATATTACCAAGGTGCTTGAAGTTATTCGCGGTATTGCAGAGCAAACCAACTTACTGGCACTTAACGCCGCTATTGAGGCTGCCCGTGCCGGAGAATCTGGCCGTGGCTTCGCAGTGGTAGCCGATGAAGTTCGTTCATTGGCGCACAAAACTCAACAGTCTACCGTTGAAATTGAAGACATGGTCAAAGCCATTAACGAGTCCAGCGACCGTTCAGTAGCAACTATGGACAGAAGCCTGGAGCGCGCAACGAAAACTCTGGACGTAGCTCGCGAAGCCGGCGAAGCCTTACAGCTTATTGCAACCGCGGTCGATGAAATTAACAATCACAACACCTCGATAGCCAGTGCTTCAGAAGAGCAGGCCAATGTGTCCCGTGACGTTGATAAGAACCTGGTAAGTATTCGTGACTTATCCAACTCGACAGCATCAGGCGCTGAACAAACCAGCGCATCAAGCAAAGAGTTGTCACGACTTGCCGTTGACCTCAGTGAACTGGTTAGAGCTTTCAGACTGTAACCACATTTCACCATTAAAGATGAACGGGGCCGCAATGGCTCCGTTCGAATTTTAGCCACAGAACCTCTCCCAACCAAAATAACTCTTCTGAATACTGCTAATCAACCGCATAAATTAGACTAATGGTGCGACCAGCAACTAATCTAAATCCGTGTTAACAAACTAATAACAACGGATTCAAAAATGAATAATCTATTTAACTTCAGTCAACCGCTTGATAACGATGCGAAAGCATTATTCAACGACGAGAATCAGTCTTTTCTCGCTGAGTTAGTCGATACCTTTCAACCACAATTAGAGTCCCTGTTGAAGAAACGCCAGCAACGTCAGGCGCAATTTGACCAGGGTCAGTTACCCAATTTTGACCCTGCAACTCAGAACATCCGTGAAGGGAACTGGCGCATTGCCGAACTGCCGACCGATTTAAAAAAACGCCGCTTAGAAATCACCGGGCCGGTGGATCGAAAAATGGTCATCAATGCCCTGAATGCCAATGTCGACTGTTACATGGCGGACTTTGAAGATTCCCAGTCACCTACCTGGGAGGGCATGGTAAACGGTCAAATTAACCTGCGCGACGCCAACATTGGCGGCATGACCTACACCGACCCGGACAGCGGCAAGCACTATGAAGTCGGGCCTGATCCGGCATTACTCATTGCCCGGGTTCGCGGTCTGCACTTACCGGAAAAACACGTACAGCGTAACGGCAAGCCAATTCCCGGTGCCTTAATGGACTTTGCTCTGTACTTTTTACTGAATTATCAGCAACGCCTGCAACAAGGCTCCGGGGTGTATTACTACCTGCCCAAGCTGGAGCACAGTGACGAAGCCAAATGGTGGGCTGACGTTTTTCATTTCACCGAGAAAAAGTTCAGCTTAAAAGCCAGCACTATTCGCGCCACCATACTGATTGAAACCCTGCCCGCGGTTTTTCAAATGCATGAAATACTGCATGCCATGAAAGACCATATTGCTGCACTTAACTGTGGCCGCTGGGACTACATTTTCAGTTACATCAAAACCCTGAAAGAACATCCGGAGCGGGTTCTTCCCGACCGCCAGGTGGTGAGTATGGACAAACCTTTTCTTAATGCCTACTCGCGCTTGTTAGTGAAAACTTGTCATCAGCGCGGTGCCCTGGCTATGGGCGGTATGGCGGCCTTTATTCCCAGCAAAGATCCAACCGAGAATGAGAAGATCCTCGCTAAAGTTCACGCCGACAAAACCATGGAGCGTGACAATGGCCACGACGGCACCTGGATTGCTCACCCCGGGCTTGCGGATACCGTACGCGAAATTTTTGTCGATGGTATCGAAGGCGACAACCAGCTTCACGTACTGCGTGAAAACGACACGCCAATTGATCAGGCTCTACTCCTGCAACCCTGTGACGGCGAGCGTACCGAAGCTGGCATGCGCACCAACATTCGGGTGTCGCTGCAATACATTGCCTCCTGGCTGAACGGCAAAGGCTGCGTTCCTATCTACGGCCTGATGGAAGACGCCGCCACCGCTGAAATTTCGCGGACCTCAATCTGGCAGTGGATCCGCCACGGCAAAACGCTTTCCGACAACACTCCGGTCACCAAAGAGCTGTTCCGGCAGTACCTGCAAGAAGAAGCCGACGTAGTGAAAAATGAAGTCGGTGAACAGCGCTGGAAGAGCGAACCCTTTTCCCGGGCCCTGAGCCTGCTGGAAGAAATTACCACAGCCGACGAGCTGGTCGACTTTCTGACCCTGCCCGGCTACCAACAACTGAAATAACAATAAAATTCGCAACAATTAAAGAACAACAAGGAATTATTTATGACAACCCAGAACCTTTCATTCGCACAACAGGTTAAAGAATTACAAAAGCAATGGGACACCGACCCGCGCTGGAAAGGCGTTGAGCGCCCCTACAGTGCCGAAGACGTAGTGCGCCTGCGTGGTACCGTTCAGCCGGAATACACCTATGCCCGCAATGGTGCCGATAAACTCTGGCAGCTGATTCACGGCAAAGCACAGGAAAAATTTGGCAAAGACTATGTAAACGCTTTGGGTGCGCTAACCGGTGGCCAGGCGGTGCAGCAAGTCAAAGCAGGCTTGCAGGCCATTTACCTTTCCGGCTGGCAGGTGGCGGCTGACAACAACTCGGCCTGCAGCATGTACCCGGATCAGTCGTTATATCCGGTGGACTCAGTACCAACGGTGGTTGAGCGCATTAACAACTCCTTTGCCCGTGCTGATCAAATTCAGTGGTCAAAAGGCGTTACGCCGGAAGACGACAATTACGTAGACTACTTTGCGCCGATTGTTGCTGACGCTGAAGCCGGCTTTGGTGGCGTGCTCAATGCGTACGAACTGATGAAGCGCATGATCCAGTCCGGAGCTGCCGGCGTGCACTTTGAAGACCAGCTGGCATCAGTGAAAAAATGCGGCCATATGGGCGGAAAAGTACTGGTGCCAACACAAGAAGCGGTGCAGAAACTTTCTGCCGCGCGGTTGGCTGCTGATGTTGCCGGGACACCAACACTGATTGTGGCCCGTACTGACGCCAACGCCGCTGACCTGCTGACTTCTGACTTCGACCCGAATGACAAGCCTTTCATTACCGGCGAGCGCACTGCCGAAGGTTTCTATCGGGTTAAGCCGGGCATTGAACAGGCTATTTCACGCGGCTTAGCTTATGCTCCGTTTGCGGATCTTATCTGGTGTGAAACCGCCAAACCAGACTTAGACGAAGCGCGTCAGTTTGCTGAAGCCGTTCATGCCAAATACCCCGGCAAACTGCTGGCCTATAACTGTTCACCGTCGTTTAACTGGAAACGCAACCTGGACGACGACACCATAGCTAAGTTCCAGCGCGAGCTTGCCGCAATGGGTTACAAGTTCCAGTTTATTACCTTGGCCGGCGTGCACAACATGTGGTATCACATGTTTGAATTGGCCCATGACTATGCCCGCAACGACATGTCTGCCTACGTTAAACTGCAGCAGCAAGAGTTTGACGCAGCAGACAAAGGCTATACCTTTGTGGCGCACCAACAGGAAGTCGGTACCGGTTACTTTGATGAACTGACCAACGTGATTCAGGGCGGGCTGTCCTCAGTTACTGCACTGAAAGGCTCAACCGAGGAAGACCAGTTTAAAACCTCCGCGTAAAGCGCAAGTCGGCATCATAAGGAAAGACATCCGTAAGCTCACCCTTGCGGATGTTTTTTTGTACCCGGCACCAGTACGCCGGGTCAATCAATTCAGGATGACGCTTCAATAATTTGTCACGGTACTTCGCCTGCGGCACCGCAAATTGCGCCAGCTGCTGCGGGAAGACATCGTCCGGGGCAATAGACACTTCCCAGTCGTTATCCGGCAAGCGTCGAAAGCTCATGTCCGTTAAATACCGTACTTCGTCGTAGTCATAGAATACCACCCGTTTATGCCGGGTGACGCCAAAGTTTTTCAGCAGCATGTCGCCGGGGAAAATATTCGCCGCCATCATTTCTTTTAAGGCCCGGCCGTAGTCATCCATCGCCGCGTCTATTTCTTCGTCATTGGCGTATTCTAAGTACAAATTCAGTGGCGTCATTCGGCGTTCAACAAACAACTGGTGAATCACCAAAGTGTCACCCTCTATCGAAATAGAATTGCTAATGGTTTGCTTAAACTCTTCCAGTAAGTCGGCAGAGATACGTTTCAGCGGCAACGCCACATCGACAAATTCCAGCGTATCGGCCATACGCCCTACCCGGTCATGCCGCTTAACCATGCGGTAACGATCAATTACCGTCTGCCGGCCAAACTCCTTAGTACCGCCCAGCCGGTCTTTAATGACTTTAAATACATAAGGAAAAGACGGCAGCGTAAATACGGTCATAACCATACCTTTGACACCGGGAGCAGCAGAAAGCTGGTCATCTGTGCGGTGCAAATGGTGCAAAAACTCGCGATAAAACTCGGTTTTGCCCTGCTTATGAAAGCCCACCGACGAATAAAGTTCAGCCAGGGTTTTGTGTGGCATTAAATCTTTCAAAAACCGCACCAAGGCAGAAGGCGCCTCGGTTTCGACCATAAAATACGAACGGGCAAAGCCAAAAATAGTCGCCATGCGGTCCGAACGGGTAATAAAAGCATCGACATAAAGCTTGCCCTGCGAATTAATCAGCACAGGTACAATAAAAGGGTAATGGTTATTTTCAGTCACTACCCGTCCGACAATATACGCGGCTTTATTGCGGTAAAACGGGGACTTTAGTACGTCTATGCGCAGGTTGTGGGCTTCAATATCCGTTTCTGTTGCGCGCTCAAAGAACTTATCGCGCAGTTGTTCAATATCATTTTCAAAGCTTTCAAACTCACCGCCCAGGCCAATATCCTCAAACACCCGCGTCAGTGTCCCCTCCAGCCCGTCAACCACCGGAAAATAAGAGTGACACTCGTTCTCGAGCGGTACCGGAATGTGGTTCGCCAGCACAGTTTCTACAAAAATATAGTCGTTATTAAAGTAGGCACGGTCAAACACCCGGCAAAATACCGAGTTGTAAAAAGTCTCTGCAAGCTCCGCCTGCGGATGAAACTTCAGTAATTGCTGGTAACGTTGCCGGGTTGCACGCCATAGGTTTTCATCAAGCTCATTACCCACACGCCGCTCGACTTTCTTCGCGGTTGTACCCACCTGATGATCGTAATAATGAATGCGCTCTGAGGCCGCCGACACAACGGCTGTCCAGTCACGTTGTAAAAAACGTTCACGTGCCCCCTGAGTCAGCGCCTGAAAACGCCGGTAATGACTATGGAAGCCATCCAGAATACTTTTTGCCAGGGTCTCGGGGCTAATTGTCATGGTCTTTCATCCACCAAACCGGTCACAACGACTCTCTATTTGAATCAAGTTAATCATCAATAATGACAGAAACAAGACTGGCGTTATACATTCACCCTATTTATAATCCCGATAGATTTTTCATATTCCACTTATTCTGGATAGCTATGAATACCATCAAAGACATTGATCTGAACCTGCTGGTTTACCTGGATGTTCTGCTGCGGGAAAAAAACGTGACCCGTGCCGCAGCACAGCTAAATATCACCCAACCGGCCATGAGTAACGGCCTGAAGCGTTTGCGTAACCTGCTAAACGACCCTATTTTAGTGCGCACCAGCGAAGGCATGGTGCCGACTCAACGTGCACTGGACATGCAGGAAGCCCTGCGCGGTGTATTGTACTCGGTTGAAGAGATGATCCAGCCGGTGCGTGAGTTTGACGCCCCCACCAGTGATCAGGTTTTTCGGATTATGGCGTCCGACTATGCCGCTTCCACGCTTATGCCTAAACTGCTGGAAAAACTTGATGAGCAGGCACCCAATGTCTCACTGGATATCATGACCCCCAGCGACATCAGCTTTCACGACGTTGAGAACGGCAAAGTGGACCTGGCCATTAACCGCTTTGAACAACTGCCACAGTCGTTTCATCAGAAGAACTTATGGAGTGACGAGTTTTCCTGTTTGATCCGAAAAGACCACCCATTACTGGAAGACTACACGCTGGACAATTACTTAAAGGCTCAGCACGTGTGGGTGAGCAAAACCGGCTTTGGTGTGGGCGTAGGGATGGACCCACACGACGTACAAAAACTCGGCTGGGTCGACGACGCTTTAGATAAGCTGGGCAAACGCCGGAAAATTAAAGTGTTTACCCGTAATTATCATGTGGCTATGTATCTGGCTCGTCAGGGGCTGGTTGCTACCTTGCCAACACGGGCCGCCGAACTGTATTCACAGGACAATCAATTGGTTATGAAAGCCCCGCCGTTTGAAATACCGGGGTTAACTCTGACCATGATCTGGTCGCCGCTGTTACAGCACGATGCAGGCCACCGCTGGTTCCGACAAGTGGTCGCCGAAACCGCGGCAGCTTCATAGCTTTGTTACCAGGGGCTTATTCTTCCCAGAAAAAGCCCTTACGTTTGCGTGGCTCCGGCAGCAAGCGATCCATGGTCGTGGCGTCATAGAGTACTCCATTAACCATAGTGTGAGTCACTTTGTCGGTGTCACGGATGTTCTCCAGCGGGTTACCGTCAATAACAATAATATCCGCCAGTTTACCTTCTTCCAGTGAGCCCAGAGCGTGGTCCATACCAAAGACTTTAGCCGGATCAATGGTCGTTGTACGGAGGGCTTCCAGCGGTTCCATACCACCCTGAGCCATCATCCAGATTTCCCAGTGTTGCGCTAACCCCTCACGCTGCCCATGAGCACCAGAGAGCACTTCAACACCTAAGTCCTGCAGCTCAGTAGCCACTTCCGCATTATTAAAGTGGTTGTAGTGGTTATGCGGCGCTTTTTCACGACGCATCGACTTACCCACTAAAAAGTCCATGGGCACATATTGAGTCAGCTTGGGGTGCTTCCATACATCGGTTTCCGCATACCAGTAGTTCTCACCCCAGATACCGCCATAAGCCACACCCAGGGTTGGTGTATAAGCTACGTCACTTTGCTGCCATAACTGACGAATGTCATCGTAGATATTGGCTACCGGTAATGAGTGCTCAACCGTGGTGTGCCCGTCCATGATCATGCTCAAGTTGTGCTGCAACAACGAACCGCCTTCAGGTACCACCATCATTTCCAGTTCTCGTCCGGCTTCAACGACTTGTTGACGCTGGTTACGACGCGGCTGGTTATAACTCTTAACAGAAAATGCACCCACTTTCTTCAGGCGCTCTAAATGAAACTTAGCGTCTTCTAAGCTATCCACATGCGAGGTGTAACCCGGGCCGTTAGCGCCGTATAAAATGGTACCGGTTGAGAACAGTCGTGGCGCGGCAATTCTGCCCGCTTTCTGCAGCTCTGAGGCCGCAAAGAACTCGGTCGTATCGTTAGACGGATCGTGAATTGAGGTCACCCCAAATGCCAGATTCGCGTATTGTCCCCAGTTCTGCTGCGGGATAATTTCTGCCTGGCCCTGACCACCGTGCGCGTGCGCATCGAATAACCCCGGCATAACGGTTTTGCCACTGGTATCAATAACCTCAGCGCCGGAAGGCACATTAACTTCAGCTTCAGGGCCAACCGCCACAATTTTATTATTGCGCACGACCACAGTGCCCTGCTCATAAACCGTATCGCCATTCATGGTAATAACCTGGCCGCCCACAAAGGCAACGGTTGTATCCGGTACCATGGCGTCATGTTCAAAACCAATGTTCTGGCCATTTTCTACTTTCAGGGTGTCGCTTTCAGTGTCAGCATTAAAGGCTTCAGCCACCGACGTATGGTAAAGTTCCGGCCCCAATGTCCAGTAAATCTGGTCACTGTTTGCCGTCCAGGATAGATTTTCACCGGCACGAACAGACAGCTGATGCACCGGCATTTGTTTATCTCCCGGCCCTACATTGATAACGCTGCCGCGCTCGACTAAAGGCGTAACAAACACTTTAAAGCGCTCTGCAAAAGCCAGTTGCTTGCCGTCCGGAGACACGCGGAATTCAGTGGCTAACTCCGACTGATACAACTCGCGCTGCTCCAATGTGCGCAAATCGATCGCACTTAACGTTGGTTTTTCGCCCGGAGTCATCAGATAAACCCGGTCGTTACGGGCACCGTACTGAGGTAAACGTCCACGTTCTGCTATTTGCTCTGGTTCAGCATTGGCTGACACTGCAACGCGATAGATACCGTTTTCCAGACCAAACTTATCGGAAATTAAGTAACCCCCACGTATTTTGCGGTAAACCACATGCTTGCCGTCCGGAGAGAATGTGGGTTCAACAAAGTTGCCCTCTCCGGTATTCAGCACCTGTTCATTACCCGAGCTAATATCGCGAACAATAACCTGTGCCTGCTCTTCGTCATTCCAGCGAACAAATACTACGCTTTCACCGTCGCGCGAGTATTGTGGGTACAGCTCAAAGTCTTCGCTATTGGTTAAACGCTGCGGCTCACCATTTGGTAATGAACGCTGATACAAGCTACCCAAAGCTTCGTAAATCACCGCATCACCCTGCGGTGAAACTTGCGCCATACGCAGCATTTTCACGTCAAACTGGTCAGCTTCAACGTTTTGTTTAAAGCGCAGTGCATGCTGTACTTTCTTTTCCGTTTCGACTTTAAACGGAATAATGCGCGCGTTGCCGTCATCAATATTCAGCTTCTGAATATGACCACCGGCCCAGAACACTAACTGCTTAGAATCCGGTGTCCAGTCCATGGTCGGGTAAACGCCATGAATGGCCCAGGTTTCCTGCATGTCGCGTTCCATTTTCCCGTAAACCCGCTTGTGTTCGCCGGTCTTCAGGTCCAGCAGGTACAGCACGCTGTCAAAGTCTTCACGCTTAATGTAGGCCAGATAACGCCCGTCCGGTGATGGTGTCGGACGAATTGCGCCACCGGCACCACTTATCAAAGTTTCAATTTCACCGCTCTCGCGCTCAAAACGCTTAATGGTGTAAATGCCTTCCAGCGAGTCTTTGCTGTAATGGAAAGTTTTGCCCGGTGTGTCATCCTGCGAAAAATAGATGTATTTACCGTCCGGTGAAAACGCCGGCTCGCCTAAGTCTTTCTGGTCATTCGGGCGCTCCGTTAACTGCACACCCGAGCCACCACTGCGGTGGTACATCCAGACTTCACCGGCTCCTAAGGAACGGCTGGCGGTATAGTGCTTACGCGCAACCAAAAACTCGCTGTCCGGACTCCATGCCGGGCTGTTTAATAAACGGAAAGTTTCTTCGGTAACGGCACGCACATTGCTGCCATCGGCATCCATCACCCAGATATTATCGCCACCGCCCTGATCCGAGGTAAAGGCAATGTAACGTCCATTGGGCGAGTAAACCGGCTGCATATGCCAGGCTATGCCACCCATAAGTTTTTCCGCTTCGCCGCCGCCAAACGGCATGCGATAAATGTCACCCAGCAAATCAAATACGATGTAGTCACCATCCGGGCTGACGTCCACATTCATCCAGGTGCCGGAATTCACCGATATATCAATTTCTTTAAATTCGCCCTGCGGGTTACTGACATCCCAGCCCTGGGTCTGTTCTTGTGCCATGCTCACCGGCGCTAAGCTTAAAAGCGATGCGACCGCTAAGGTTAATGTTGTCTTTTTCATGGTATTGCCTCATTAAAAATGTCTTCCCTTTGTAGGCAGTTAAGATCCAAAAGTCCAGTGGCTAACGTTAAATGGGGAGTTATGGTCGGTTAATGGACATTAAAAGTCAGTGGGTTATAGTGAGTAAATATTCAGAAGACGGGTTGAATATGAACGAAGCCTTAGAAAATATCCTTCTCGATGTATCTAAGTCACCGGATATTGACGGCGGCGACCTAGAGAAAGCGTCTGAACTGATCCTGATGTCAGCGCTAAAAGGGCTGGATATTAGTCGCGTCAGTATTTGGTTATTGCAGCCGGACAAGCAGAGCATGACTGCTGCCAGGTTAATTGATGAAAAACAGCAGGACAAAGAATTGCCTGTGCTGCGTAAGTCCGAACTTCCTTCTTATTTTCGGGTATTAATGACTGAGCGGACCATTATCGCTAACGATGCCCGCAACCACCCGGCAACCGTTGAACTCAGCAACGGCTACCTGGAGGAAACCGGCGTATACGGTATGCTCGACGTTCCTTTACGCCATAAAGGTCAAATGATAGGCGTAATGTGCTGCGAAAGCCGTAAACCCTCACGCCGCTGGACTTCCGATGAAGTCGCATTTGTTGGCGTGCTTGCTGACATTTATGGCCGCGCCGTCAGTGCGTCCGAACGCGAACGATTCGAAGCACTCCTTATTCGTCAGAATGAACAGCTGGAAAGCATGGTTGAAGAGCGCACACAGTCTCTGACTAAAGCGCTGGACAACTTTAAGCAGGCTCAGGAGCGGTTAATTGAGACCGAAAAAATGGCCGCTTTAGGTAAGTTAGTCGCCGGCGTTGCGCATGAAGTTAATACCCCCCTGGGCGTTTCCGTTACCGCTGTAACTCACTGTGAGCACCGTCTTAAAAAACTGGACCAAGGCTTCAGTAACGGTTCAATTTCACGCAAGCAACTGCAGACCTTTATCAGTGATACTTACGAAGCGTATCAGTTACTCACCAGTAACCTTGAACGAGCCGCAACCCTGATTCAGAACTTTAAGAAAACCGCGGTTGATCAATCCAGTTTTGAGCTGGTTAACTGCCAGCTTAACGACTACCTGCATGCGTTAATTTTAAGTCTCAAACCCGTGGTGAAAAAGAAGCACGTCAGTATCACTATCGACTGTGACGACGACATTGTTTTAAGCACTTACCAGGGTGCGTTGGCACAAATTGTGACGAATCTGGTCAGTAATACCAACGACCATGCTTTTGCCGAACCCGATGAGAAGCATCAAATAGAGATACAAACGGAACAAAAAGACGAAGGTGTCCATTTTCGCTTTCGCGACAACGGTAAAGGTATGGACAGCGAGACCATTAAAAATATCTTCGAGCCCTTTTTCACCACATCTCGTCAGACGGGTGGTTCAGGGTTAGGCTTATCCATTGTTTATAATCTGGTTACCCGGAAACTCAACGGCGAAATTTCTGTCCAATCAACGCCTGGTAAAGGCACCGAGTTTTCCTTTTTCTTACCCGATTTACCCAAATAGGATTGTTGTATGCTCAAAGCTCTGCAAAACTTTTTTCAACAAACAACACCGGCTGAACAGGCCAACATGCACCAGGTAGAGGGTCTTTCAAACGATGCTTTTCTGTCTCTGGTTTTGATGACGGAAATTAGTCTGGCCGATGGCGAGCTATCCGATGAAGAGCGTGAGCACTTATTGGATGAGCTAGAGCGCGAATACGGTATTACCGGTGCGCAGGCTGACAACGCAATTAAAGAAGCCGTGCAGGCAGTACAGGAAGCCTCATCGCTGCACGACTTCACAGCACAGTTAAAAGCCATTAGCTACGAGCAACGCGTTGAATTACTGGAAAATTTGTGGGCTGTTGCCTACGCTGATAGTGCACTTGATCCACATGAGGAAAGTATGTTGCGCAAACTTGCTGACTTACTTTATATCAGTCACGCTGACTACATTCGCACCAAACTTAGGGTTATCGACTCTTAAATGCGGCTGCTACCCACCTTCTTTGCTGCCGCATCATTAAGTTTCACCCTTGTGGCTGACAGCCTGGCTGAAGAAGCGGGCATGGCAACCGGCTACCCGCCTTTTCAGTTTAGCCAGGACGGAGAGCCCGCGGGTTTTGATGTTGACGTTGTTCGCGCCGTTTTCAGCTATCTGGGAAAAGATTTAAACCTTCATCAGTACGACTGGGATAATGTGGTCAGCCTGCTTCGCTATGGCGAACTGGACTTGGCTATTGGTATGGAGTCTACCGAAGCTCGACAGGCTTACTTTGATTTTAGCCAACCTTATTACCACCGGCTGGCGACTTTATTTGTACTTGATCAGGAAAGCAGTCCGGAATCGGTTCGCAAGCTAGTGGGCAAACGTATTAGTGGTGATCGTCACTCGGTACTGGAGCAACATTTGGCAAAGATAGGCCTGCACAATGCCATCAGAATTCAGCAGGCCGACTCAAAAAAAGAAGCCATGACTCAGCTTGCTATTGGTGAAGTTGAGGCCGTTATTATGCCCGAAAAAGTCGGTCGGTACCTTGCTGATGAAATAGGCGTTAACGTGCGTATTTTATGGCAGCCTCAAATAAGAGTTCCCGTCAGTTTTGCTGTAAAGACCAACAATACTGAGCTTTTAGGCCATATAAACCGAGCTTTACAACACCTTGAAGACAGCGGAGAACTCGACAGTATTCGCCAGCGCTGGAATATCCAGCACTGGGTTACTTCTTACACTCCAAATTAATGCCCGCTTTCTCTGGCCTGCTGCATTTCATTTTCCAGACGAGCAGACTCATCGGCACGCGGCTTGGTAAAGCGTGCTAACCAAAGGTAAAGCACCGGAGTCAGGTACAGCGTAAACAATGTCGCCAAACCTAAACCGCCAAAGACCACCCAACCAATAGAGTTACGTGCCTCTGCACCTGCACCAGAAGACAGAATTAACGGTAGTCCGCCAAGTATGGTCGAAACCAGAGTCATCATAATGGGGCGCAGACGAATCAATGCAGCTTCTTCTATTGCTTCGCGCACTTCCATTCCCCTGTCCCGCAGTTGATCGGCAAACTCAACCAACAACACCGAGTTCTTCGCTAACAAGCCTATTAGCATGACCAGACCAATCTGCGAATAGATGTTCATTGATGTACCGGTCAGGAACAAGGCGTAAATAGCTGCAGCAATACCAAACGGAACCGTCAGCATAACCACTACCGCACTGTTTAATGACTCAAACTGCGCAGCCAGAACCAACAGCACAATCAAAAATGCCAGAATATAGGTCATGGCAATTTCTTGCGAGGTATCCTCAAAGGTTGCAGCTTCACCCAGGAATACCAGCCCCATGCTATCGGGCAGCACCTCGTCAGCAATAGCGCGAAGTTGCTCTACAGCCTCCGACATAGGCAGATCTTCCGGTAAATCCGCATCGACTTCTATCGCGCGCCGCTGAGCCTGTCGTTCTAACTCTGCCGACACGCCCTCTTCGACTATTTCTGAAATGCTGGATATTGGCACAAGCTCGCCGCTACTGGAGGAGACATACAGGTTTTGCATATCCTGAGGTGACTGTATCAGGTTGTTCCGTGTACGCAGCATTACCGGAATTTGTTGGTCACCCACGTTCAAATCAGCAACATCATCACCGTTAATCGCCGCGCGTAACGTTGAAGATATATCGCTTAATGAAACGCCCAGCTCAGCAGCCCGGCGCCTGTCAATTTTCACCCGCAACTGAGGCTGTGTCGGCTGATAAGAGACATTAGGCTCACCAAGCTCCGGCATACGCTCTTTTATAACCGCAGTAAATTCACGGGCGGCTCTGAATATCTCATCGTAGTTCTCGCCGGTAATCGCCATTTCAAGGCCGCCGCCCTGACCTCGTAAATTCAGACTGTTATCGCCAAAAGCACGCCCCGGCGCGCCCGGTACCTGGCTCAGCGGCTCCCGGATGTTATTAATGATCTCCTGCTGACTAATATCCCTTTCTTCCCAGGGTTTCAGGTTAGCAGTAATGAACACCAGGTTGGGGTCCCACTGACCCACCACGGTATAAATTGATTCGATATCGCCGCTTTCTTTGTATTCAAGCAAAATCTCTTCTAACTTACGTGCCTGCCTGTCCATGAATTTAAGGCCAACACCATCGGGTCCGCGAGAGAATACTCTGACCGAACCACGGTCTTCGTTGGGCATCAGTTCACTGTTAATCTGGTTGTACAACAAAGCGCCACCGCCAGCAGACAGCAGTGATAAAATCACGATTACCCAGCTAAAATCGAGCGCTTTGTGCAGCGTTCGCTTATAGAAGCGTTTAAACACATTACCAATTTTGGCAAAACGGTTACTCTGCCCGGCAGACTTTGGCAAACGCGCAGTAAATGCGGGTACCAAAGACAAGGCAACAAAAGAAGAAATAACCACAGCCGCCGCCAGCACACCACCGAACTCACGGAACAGTCGACCCGCCGTTGACGGTAAAAAGGCTATGGGCACAAACACCGCCACCAATACCGCCGTAGTCGCAACCACCGCGAAGAAAACCTCACGTGTTCCCAATACCGCAGCCGCACGACTTCCAAGCCCCATACTGCGGCGTCGCTGAATATTCTCGGTAACAACAATGGCGTCATCGACAATGAGCCCGGTCGCCAGAACCAGAGCCAACAGCGTCAGAATATTAATGGAAAAGCCCATCAACCATATAGCGGCTACGGCACCAAATAGCGCAACAGGAATTGAAAAGGCAGGAATAATTGTTGCCCGGAATGAACCAATAAACACCCATAAAGTGGCGACAACCAAAGCAATAGTAATTGCCAGAGTCGTGACAACTTCAGCAACGGACTTACGAATAAACTGCGCATCGTCGTTAGTGATGCTCATTTCCATGTCGGGGAAGCGCTCGCGTAACCTTTCCAGTACCGCCAGGGCTTTATCAGAAATCTCAATAGTGTTAGAGCCCGCCTGACGTATAACCCCTAACCCAACCACTGGCTTACCATCTAAGCGGACAAAGCTGTTGGCATCGGCGGGTGCGAAATAAGCCTGGGCGACATCACCCACACGAGTGTCATCGCGGACAATAATGTTTTCAACTTGCTCTTCAGTAATGGCCGTTGCATCGGCTCGAATAATCAAGCGCTGATCGGTTGAGCGCAGGCTACCGGCTGGCACATCAAAAGGTGCCTGACGCAAGGCATCGGCGACATCCGTGACCGACAAACCAAAGCTCACCAGCTTCAGAGGATCAAGGTCAACGCGCAATACTCGTTCGCGGTCACCATTTAAACGGACATCGGCTACGCCATTAATGGCCAGAAATTCAGGCGATAAATCGGTTTCCAACCGGCGGGTGAGCTCTTCCAGTGTTAAGGAGTCGCTGCTAACGGCTATATCCAGTACCGAGCGCGCATCGTTGTCAGCTTTACGAACGTTTATTTGTTCGACATCATCCGGCAGTTCACGACGTATCTGGTTAACCGCTTCGCGTACTTCCGCGGCTACAACGTCTAAATCCACACCGGGTCGGAATTCAATAGAAATACGGGCACTGTTCTCTTCACTCGACGAACGAATGGACTCCACGCCGGAAACTCGCGCAGCAGCACCTTCTAATATACTGGTCACTTCAGCGTCGACAGTTTCTGGCGCGCCTCCGGGTAAGGTTGCGCTCACCCCGACCACGGGTCGGTCAACGTCAGGCAGCTCACGCACTTCAACACCCATTAAAGCAGCAATACCTGCTATGGCGATAAGAACGTTAAGAACAACTATCAGTACCGGGCGACGAATCGACACCGATGGTAAGTCGTTCGCGTCCTGTTGGTTATTTATCTGCTGGTCTGACATTATTCGGTAACCTCTTGCGTATCGAGGGTGGCCCGATCAAACACAACAGGCTGCCCTTCACGAAGGCTTTGTACGCCTTCAACGATGAGCAAGTCATCACGTTGAATATTGCCTGATACCAGCACTCGCCCGGCCAGGCGTTGTTCAATCTGTACCTCAATACGCGCAGCTTTACCGTCTTCCACAACCCAGACAAAAGGGTTATTCACACCCCAGGACAAAGCGGCTTCAGGAACCGAAGCAAACTCTTCACCTGCCAACTCTATTGCGGTTCTGAAACTGGTGCCGGGTAAAAAGTCGTCATTATCATTACTGATTTTTGCGCGAGCCCGGTACATACGGGTCGTTGCGTTAATGCGTGAGTCCAGCTCGATAATTTCAGCTGTAACGGGAGTGCCTGAATATCGCCATGGCTGAACCTGTAATTCAGCACCGTCCTGCAGTAACGAAACCGCCGCTTCAGGAATACGAAAATCAATTAATAAGGTCGAACGATCATCTAAAGTCGCAATAGCGGTTTGTTGGTCAATGCGGTCGCCCACTTCGACATCAGTAATACCGATAATTCCTTCAAAAGGTGCACGAATAAAACGGTCTTCTAATTCAATTTTGGCGTTATCTAATTCAACGCGGGCTAAATCCCTTAATAATATCGCGTTATCAAGCTCTGACTGTGGCACAGCGCCTTGTTCTCGGCTGGCTCGTAAACGCTCTACCGTACGCTCTGCATCGCGTAAATTAATCTGTGCCTGCTCCACCGCAACTTGCTGTCGGCGGGCATCGAGTTCAACCAGCAACTGGTCTTTCTCAACTTTATCGCCCGGCTTGAAATTCACCGCAACCACTCGGTCACCGACCGCCGGATAAATGGTAATAGAGCGAACCGCCTCGGCCGTGCCAACGGCTTCAACCCGATTACGTTCACGCTCAAAAGAGACAGGCTGGACAATGACCAAAGCTTCGCGAGGTCCAAATTGCTGAGCCTGACTGTATCCACCTGGCAGTGACAGAACGAACAATAAAGCAATGAGTAAAGACTTCATAACGGTCAATTAGTGCTCCAAAAAAACTGCAGCCACAAGGGCTGCAGTCTGTATTAATCAATAAGCAATAACACAGGTTTGCTACAACTATTCTTTAATCGCAAAGCTGCCTTGCATAATGGCTGAATGGCCAGGGAAGGTGCAGTAGAATTTATAATCAGTGTCTGCACTCATACCTTCAGTAGAGAAAGTCACTGAGGTTTCTTCACCACCGCCAATCACATCGGTTGCCGCAATAACGGCATCTGAGTCCGGTACATACTGGCTTTCCATACCAGCTGACATGCCTTGCTGAACAACTGATTGCATATCGCCAGCTTCACTCAGAACCCAGTTATGACCCATGACCTTCTTATCCAGCTTACCTGAGTGAGTCAAAGTGACTGTCACTTCGTCACAGCTCGCTGGTACGGACATCTCTTTTGTATCAAACCTCATGTTGTCATTGCTATCTATAGTGAGTTCACATTCGTTAGCTTGTGCGGCGTTTGCGACAAACAACATCGAACCCAGTAGTGCGGAAATTATGTAACGCATTGCAATACCTCTTCGGTTAGTATGAAATGATTCCTTCCTTATACGTAAAATCTCGCATTGAGATTACTTTAACGAGAATTTATATGACGAAACATCCATTTTCGCCACAATCGCTCCTTGCTCAGGGAGGTACCCACTCTGACAACGAGAATGGCGTAATTATCCCTCCAGTATACACATCAACGACTTACCTGCGCGATGAGGATAATCAATATCGTACTGGTCGTGTGTACTCGCGAGCTGATAACCCCACTTACCGTCCCGCAGAAAAGCTATTAGCAGAACTGGAGAATGCGGCCGACGCGCGTTTATTTGCCTCCGGCATGGCTGCTGCAACCACGGTTTTTCAAGCGTTAAAGCCCGGAGACTCAGTCATAGCCCCTAAAGTCATGTACTGGGCGTTGCGCAAATGGCTGCAGACCTTCGGGGTTGATAGCGGACTGGACGTTCGTTTTGTCGATACGTCGAACCTGGACGAGTTGCGCCATGCCATTTCAGAAAAGGCTCCCACGCTCATTTGGCTGGAAACCCCAGGCAACCCTTTGTGGACAGTAACCGACATTGCCGCAGTGGCTGATATGGCCCGCAACTGCGGCGCTTTGTTGGCGGTAGACTCTACAGTAGCCACACCTTTGCTGACTAAACCGCTGGATCTCGGTGCCGATGTTGTCATGCATTCCGCCACAAAATATCTTAACGGTCACTCCGACGTTATCTCTGGCGCTCTCGCTGCCCGCGAAGATAACGACTTCTGGAAACGCCTGGTTGCCATTCGCGCGCAATACGGTGCAGTTCCGGGGCCACAAGATGCAGCTCAGCTACTACGCGGCATGCGAACGTTGTTTTTACGAGTACGCGAAAGCTGTCAAAATGCGTTGTACATTGCTGAGCAGTTAGAACAACACCCAAAAGTCACTGAAGTGCTGTACCCGGGCTTAAAAAGCTTTGCTGGCCATGATATTGCGGTTAAGCAAATGCAGGGCGGTTTTGGCGGTATGTTGTCTATCCGTCTGGCGGGTGGTGAGAAAGCCGCTATTGCCGTTGCCGCAAAAACACAGCTATGGCATCGCGCTACGTCATTAGGTGGTGTAGAGAGCCTGATTGAACACCGCGCCAGCATTGAAGGCCCGGATACCCCGGTACCCTTAGACCTATTGCGTTTGTCGGTAGGAATTGAAAACGCCGATGACCTGCTGGCAGACTTACAGCAGGCCATCGACAGCGCGCACGCTTAAATGCTGACGCGCTTATAGAAGCGGTATTCCGGCTTCCAGAAATTGTTGTCGATGCGCTCACGCAGCGTATCGTCATCAATTTCCAGTGCCAGACCTTCATGCTGAGCCACTTTACCCACCGCAAAAGCAATGTCTTTACTCAACTGCGTCAAGTCTTTAAAAGCCGGCAGTAATTCCTCGCCTTTACCATTAGCACTGGGCGAAGCTGCTGCTAACGTCTTACTTGCCACACGTAGCATTTCATCACTGACCCGTTGCGAGTTAACCGACAACACACCAAGGCCAATGCCCGGGAAAATATAACTGTTGTTACACTGAGCTATCGGATACAAACGCCCGTTATACTCAACTTCACCAAAAGGACTTCCGGTAGCCACAATCGCCTTACCCTCACTCCACTTCAGTACATCCGCAGGGTGCGCTTCTACATGTTTTGACGGGTTACTCAGAGGGAAAATAATGGGCCGTTCAACATTTTTTGCCATAGTTGATATAACTTGCTCAGTAAACAAGCCCGCCTTACCGGAAACACCAATTAAAATATCCGGTTCGGCACAATGCATCGCGTCCAGCAACGACGGATAATCACCACTGTATTCCCAGTCATTCAGGTCGGCAGTTTTTTGCGCTAATGCCTGCTGGAAGTCGCGCAGCCCGTCCATAGTGTCCATCACCAGGCCGAAGCGATCGACCATAAATATCTGTTTCTTCGCCTGCTCCTCGGTTAAGCCCTCAGCCGTCATTTGAATCATGACTTGCTCGGCGATACCACAACCCGCAGACCCTGCACCAACGAATACCACTTTCTGCTCGCTGAGCTTTTTGCCTTTTTGGCGACACGCCGCCAGTAAGGTGCCCACAGTCACAGACGCCGTGCCCTGAATGTCATCATTAAAACAGCAGACTTCATCGCGGTAGCGTCGCAGCAACGGCATAGCATTAGGCTGAGCAAAGTCCTCAAACTGCAGCATCACACCAGGCCAGCGTTTGGTAACCGCTTTGATGAATTTATCGAGAAACTCGTCGTACTCTTCCTGACCAATGCGCTTATGCCGGGCACCCATGTACATTGGGTCTTCCAGCAGCTTTTCATTATTGGTGCCGACATCCAGCATAACCGGCAGCGTATACGCCGGGCTAATGCCGCCGCAGGCGGTATATAACGACAGCTTACCAATCGGAATACCCATGCCACCAATGCCCTGGTCACCTAAGCCCAGAATGCGCTCGCCGTCGGTCACAACAATGACTTTCACCTTCTGCTTAGTGGCATTGCGCAGAATATCGTCCAGCTGGTCACGCTCCGAATACGAAATGAACAAGCCGCGTGAGCTGCGGTAAATATCCGAGAACTTCTCACAGGCATCACCCACGGTCGGGGTGTAGATGATTGGCATCATCTCTTCCAGATGATCCGTTAATAAGCGATAAAACAGGGTTTCATTGTTGTCCTGAATAGCACGCAGGTAAATATGCTTGTTAATGGGCGTTTCAAAGCTCCGGTACTGCATATAAGCACGCTCAGCCTGCTCTTCAATGCTCTCATAGCGAGGCGGCAACAAACCGGTCAGGTTAAACGCGGCACGCTCTTCCTTACTGAACGCACTGCCCTTATTCAGTAGCGGGGTTTCCAACAAATTAGGGCCAGAATAGGGAATATAAAGCGGACGCTGCGTCTGCGGCATAAGTACAAACTCCTGAAAGCCAAAGTAATACGAATATCATAGCAAAACGCAGCCACCGATTCACATGTTTCGCTGGATTGGAATACCGAGGAAAACGCGAGTGCTGAGGTTATCAGTGGGACTTTGGAGGACGCCCGTGAATACATCCCTGTAGGGCTTGGGCAGCGCCATCCATGGCGCTGCACACCTCCAAAGTCCCACTGCTAATCCTTTTGCGCACTCGCTATCTCGCATTTTCATCTGGCACAAATATCTTAGATAGGAAGTTAATCCCAGGGGCAGGCTTTGGCGGCAAAAGGCGATAAAGGAAAGAACTCGTGGCTTGAGGAGTGTCGAAGGCCATGGATGGCCTTCGTCAAGCGTTCATGGATGAACTTGCAGCGTCCCCTCAAGCCACGAGTTCTTTTCTCAGCCGAATTGCCGGCGAAGCCTGCCCCTGGGATTAAAGTTTCAGGCCCCAGCGGGTGGCGGTACGCTTGACGGCATCGACGTTTTCGGTGGCTATGATGTGCAGTGGTGTGCTTTCAAACTGGGCGCTTAAGTCCAGGTGTTGCTTTAACCAGGACAGCATGGCCTCGCCGGAATGGATGGTTTTGGCGCCGTTGAAGTAGTCGGAAATGCTCTCGGCTATCAGCGGAAAGTGCGTACAGCCCAGCAACACCACGTCCGGCTTTTCAAGCTTGCTGAAATAATGCTTAAAAGTTTCCTGCAGTACCGGCCCGTCGTAAAGCTCTTCTTCGACAATAGGCACAAACAACGGCGTAGGCATAGCGTCTACCTGGCTATAACCCAACGCTTGTATTTGCTGCTGGTAGGCACCGGAGTTTATGGTGGATCGCGTAGCAATAACCAGTACCCGGGCGCTGGTATCTATACCCTGCAGTTGCTCCAAAGCCATAACACCCGGCTCAAGCACCCCGTAAACTGGCTTGTTAGAGAACTTCTGCATTTGCTCTAATGCGGTCACACTCACGGTATTACAGGCTACCACCAGGCAGTCTACATCGGCGCCGTTAAAAAACTCCACAGCTTCCAGCGCGTAGCGCGTTACCGTATTGCTGTCCTTGCTACCGTAGGGCACCCGGGCGGTGTCTCCGTAATACAGCAACTCGCTGAAACAACCGCTTTGCTGCAGTGACCGCGCTACTGTTAAACCACCCACACCGCTATCAAAAACTCCAACTTTCATGCTTACTATTTCTCCAGGCTTACCGTTTTAAGACGCAGTGCGTTGGTTATGACAAAGACACTGGACAGCGCCATAGCACCTGCCGCCAGCATAGGCGACAGCAAAATACCAAAAAACGGATACAGCACGCCGGCTGCGACAGGAATCAGTGCGGTATTATAGGCAAACGCCCAGAATAAATTCTGATGAATATTACGCATGGTTGCTTCCGACAAGGCGAAGGACTGCTGCACCACGGTCAGGTTATCTGACATCAGTACCACATCGGCGGATTCAATCGCCACGTCGGTACCGGTTCCGATAGCAAAACCCACATCAGCAGAGGCCAATGCCGGCGCATCATTAATACCGTCCCCTACAAATATGACTTGACCCCACTCCTTCTTAAGGCGCTTTACGGCATCCACTTTGCCATCGGGTTTAACGTTAGCTACCACTTCGTCAATGCCCAGTTCTTTGGCAATGCGTTTTGCAGTGGACTCGGCATCTCCTGTGACCATTGCCGTTTTCAGGCCGTCATCATGCAAGCGCTTAATCAGCTCTTTGGCGCTGGATTTAATCGGATCATCCTGAGTAAATACCGCAGCAAGCTTGCCATCCACAGCCACGTAAATGGGTGTGCGGCCACTTTCAGACCAGTTTTTCGCGTCATCAGGTTCGTTATCAAGCGCAATACCGTTGTCCTGCATTAACTCGCTGGTACCAATGTAAAGCGTTTTACCATCGACTTTACCCGTAGCACCCAAACCTGAAATGGCTTCAAAACTGTCAGGCTCGCTCACTTTAATGTCCTGTTCTTTGGCATAGTTGACCAGAGCTTCTGCAGTGGGGTGTTCTGACTTAGCTTCAACCGAGGCGGCTAATGTCAGCACCTCTTTTTCCTCAAAGTCACTCAGGGTAAGCCAGTCGGTAATGGTTGGTTTGCCTTCTGTCAGTGTACCGGTTTTATCAAAAATAACGCCTTTCGACTGCTGCAACGCCTGCAACGCACTGCCCTGACGGAATAGCACGCCCATTTCAGCACCTCGACCGGTCCCCACCATAATAGACGTAGGCGTTGCCAGCCCCATTGCGCAGGGGCAGGCAATTATTAACACGGCCACCGCGTTTACCAAAGCGAATGTGAGTGCTGACTCACTCGCCGCAAAATACCACACCACAAAGGTCAGCAGCGCCACCAGCATGACCGCCGGTACAAACCATAATGTAATACGGTTCACGGTATCCTGAATCGGCAGTTTACTGCCCTGAGCCTGCTCAACCATACGGATGATCTGCGCCAGCACTGTACCTTCGCCGGTCGCCGTCACTTTAAAGCGCAGCGTCCCTTTTTCGTTCAGGGTACCGCCGACCACTTTGTCGCCTTTCTCTTTATGCACTGGCTCAGGTTCACCGGTTATCATGGCTTCGTTCACATAACTGTCACCGGAAGACACTTCGCCATCCAGTGCAATACGCTCGCCCGGACGCACTTCAATTTCATCACCTTTACCCAGTTCAGCAATATCGACTTCGGTCACCTCACCGTCCCGCACCACACGTGCGGTTTTGCTTTGCAGACTCATCAGTCGCTGAATCGCGTCCGAGGTATGGCTTTTAGCGCGCGCTTCCATAAAGCGCCCCGCCAATATCAGCGTGACAATAACCGCCGAAGCTTCGAAGTAAACGTTCACTGACTCGCTCGGCAGCCACGAAGGAACAATTGTTGCCACTACCGAGTAACCCCAGGCTGCGGTAGCGCCCAGAGCCACCAATGAGTTCATGTCCGGCGCACCGCGGAATAGCGCAGGAATACCCAATTTATAAAAACGCGCACCGGGAACCGCAAGCACCACAGTAGTAAGCACTAACTGTACCCACCAGCTGGTTTGTAAGCCCAGTGAGTTATGCACCCACTCGGAAAATACCGGCACCATATGGTTGCCCATGGCCAGTATAAACACCGGCAGCGTCAACAACGCGGAAAGCCATAACTGGCCTTTTAACGTTCGCATCTCCTTTGCCTGTTGCTCACGTTGCTCGCGCATTTGCTTATCGCGATCAAGCACTTCGTGGGCATCATAGCCCGCACCTTTCACCGCCTTAATCAGATCATTGACAGAAACCTTGTCAGAGTATGTGACTTCCGCACTGTCCGACGCCAGATTCACCGAGGCATCTTCAACACCATCCAGACCATTAAGCGCCTTATCGACACGCCCAACGCAGGACGCACAACTCATACCTTCAATACTTAAACGAACGGAATTACTCATCGCTACCTCCGTCGGCTTCTGCAGGCTTCAGCCACAGCAACAGCCAAAACACGACCAACTGCGCCAGCTCAACATAACGTTGCATGGCACCGCGCACCTCTGCCAGCTCTGGATTAATCATCAATACAAAGCCTAAAGCAATAATCACTGACAGCAGGACAAACGCGCAACGCACCGGCCAGGTAGTTCTTGGTGTAAAGGTCAGCAGCAAGGTGCCCAGCGCGAAGCCAAAGTAACTGACTATGCTGATAATATTATGTAACGCTTGAGAGCTGGAACCATCCGTCGGACAGCCCAGGTCGCAGGGTGCTATAGCCGCACCGAGATAAGCAACCGGATAGAAAAACAGTAACGCCCAGCCTAAGTGACTGATGCCTTGCACCCGCAAATGCGGCCGGGCTGTTAACAAAACGCCGAAGGAAATCATGGCCAGAGGAATAAAACCCACCCAGCCAAAAGCGCCCGCCGCGGTGCTGCCGGTGGCATTAATTTCACTGATGTACTGGCTGACATGTGAAAAGTCGTCTTTTACCCAGGTTGCCACCAACTGCAGCCCAACCCAAAACAAGGTCAGAATAATTAATTGCGGCATCACTGGAGAGCTTTTCGTCGGTGCGTTTTGCATGTAGCCTCCTCGGCTGTATTAATGTGATAATCTTTCACTACAGTGTAAACCAAGATGGGAACAGATTGTGAATATTCAAGTGCTTGGCTGCAGCGGCGGACTCAGCGGCGACAACAAAGGCGGTTCAACCTGTATTCAGCTTAATCATAACATTGTGATTGACGCAGGCACCGGCCTGAATCAACTCAGCCTGGCACAAATGCACCAAGTTCGGCATGTGTTTTTAACCCATTCACACATGGACCACATAGCGGCGCTCCCTACCTTTTTAAGTAACCAGTACGGAAGTGAGCACTTACCCGTCACCGTGTACGCACACCCGCATACTCTGGAAAAACTGAAAAACAATATTTTTAACGGCGATATCTGGCCTGAACTCAGCAGCATGACGGAAGGACCCGAGCCGATACTAAAATTTAAAGAAATTCACCCGGGTGAGTGCATAGAGCTTGAAGGTATGGAAATTAAAGCTTTTGCCGTCGAGCATAGCGTTCCGACAGTGGGGTACAGCGTCAAAAGTGAGGGCAAACACTTTGTCTTCCCTGCCGATACCATAGCCGGCAAGCAACTGACCGAGCAGCTTAACCGCTTAGGCCACATTGATACCCTCATGCTGGAATGCGCTTTCCCCGACGAGCTACTGCAGGTTGCAGAAAAAACCAAACACATGACCCCGAGTTTGCTGCACAGCACATTGCAAAGCTTGAAACAACAACCCGACGAACTTTGGGTAACACATTTAAAACCCAGCTACGAAATTGCCCTGCGCAAAACCTTACAAGCCAACCCACCGCATAAAAATACGGTGGTGTTGTAACCTGACATTCATGTCAGGTGAGATACCATGGATAGCGAGCGCCCAACGGTTGCAGGGACTATTGGGGAGGTGTGCAGCGCGAGCTGCAAGAGGCATCAAACCCGTGGGCTTTCTGCTGTAGGAGTGTCGAAGGCCATGGATGGCCTTCGTCAAGCGTTCAGGGATGAACTTGCAGCGTCTCCGTAAGCACAAAGCCCACGGGGTAGCCGAATTGCAGTTCGCGCCGCCCAGCTACCCGATGTGCTTACGAGCGTTGCGGAACATGCGCATCCACGGGCTGTCTTCGCCCCATTCATCCGGGTGCCAACTGTTGGCTACGGTACGGAACACGCGCTCAGGGTGCGGCATCATTGCGGTCACACGGCCATCGTCACTGGTTACTGCGGTAATGCCGTTGGGTGAACCATTCGGGTTAGCCGGATACTGCTTAGCTACTTCACCCCAGTTATCAATGTAACGCAACGCAACCTGGCCACTTTGCTCTAGCTGCGACTGTTGCTGAGGGGTAGCAAATTCAGCGCGGCCTTCACCATGAGAAACTGCAATTGGCATACGCGATCCCGCCATGTCACCTAAGAAAACCGACTGAGATTCCTGCACTTCCACCAGGCTAAAGCGCGCTTCAAAACGCTCGCTGCGGTTCGTTACAAAACGTGGCCAGTGCTCGGTTCCCGGAATGAGCTGCTTCAGCGTGGATAACATCTGACAGCCGTTACACACACCCAGTGCCAGCGTGTCATTACGGTTAAAGAAAGCTTCAAACTGCTCGCGCGCACGGTCGTTAAATAAAATAGACTTAGCCCAGCCCTCACCGGCACCTAAAACGTCGCCGTAAGAGAAGCCGCCGCAAGCAGCCAATGCCTGCATATCTTCTAACGACACACGACCAGCTAAAATGTCGCTCATGTGAACATCAACCGCTTCAAAACCAGCACGGTCAAAAGCAGCTGCCATTTCGTAATGCGAGTTCACACCCTGCTCACGCAGAATTGCTACTTTAGGCGCCACACCTTTGGCAATATAAGGCGCCGCGATGTCTTCAGACGGGTCAAAGGTTAAGTCGGCCTGTAAACCCGGGTTGTCGGCACGCTGTTTCAGACGAAACTCTTCATCAGCACACACCGGGTTGTCACGCAGGCGCTGCATGTGGTGCGTGGTTTCTGCCCACACCGTACGCCAGTGCGTGCGACTCTGCGCCAGAACCTCATTTCCATTACGGGTAAAAATAATGGCGTCTTCATGTGTTGGCTCACCAATGCGTTTAACACAGTCGCCTAAGCCAGCCTCGCTGTAAGCTTCCATCACTTGCTGATACTGCTCGTCGCTGACCTGAATAACAGCGCCCAGCTCTTCATTAAACAGAGCCGCTAAATTGTCTTCGCCTAATTCATCCAGTGCCACTTTAGCACCGCAGTTTCCGGCAAACGCCATTTCCGCTACGGTGGTGAATAAACCGCCGTCTGAACGATCATGGTAGGCCAGTAAACGCCCTTCGGTAACCAACTGCTGTGTGGTGTTAAAGAAAGCTTTAAAGGCTTCAGTGTCGTCCAGGTCAGGCGTGTGTTGCCCCAACTGCTGGTATACCTGCGCCAGCGCTGAACCGCCTAAGCGGTTCTGACCTTTACCTAAATCAATTAATACCAGATGCGACTGGCCTTTGTCGGTACGCAATTGCGGCGTTAAGGTTGCGCGAATGTCATTCACCCGGCCAAACGCCGTAATCACCAAACTCATTGGCGCAGTCACGGCTTTGTCTTCGCCGTCTTCCTGCCACTGAGTTTTCATCGACATGGAGTCTTTACCCACTGGGATGGTAATACCCAGTTCCGGACACAGATCTTCGCCTACCGCTTTAACAGCCTCGTACAAGCCGGCGTCTTCGCCCGGGTGACCAGCTGCGCACATCCAGTTAGCCGATAATTTAATGCGTTTTAAATCACCAATGTCCGCAGCGGCAATATTAGTCAGAGATTCTGCCACCGCCATACGGGCCGAAGCGCCAAAGTTCAGTAATGCCAGCGGCGTACGCTCGCCCATGGCCATAGCTTCACCGTGGTAGCTGTCATAACTGGCCGCGGTTACCGCAACATCAGCCACCGGTATCTGCCACGGGCCAACCATTTGGTCTCGGGCAACCAAACCGGTAACACTGCGGTCACCAATGGTAATTAAGAAGGTTTTCTCAGCAATAGCCGGTAAGCGCAATAAGCGATCAGCGGCGTCATTCAAGTCAGCCGCTTCCAGATGCAATGGCGTACCTTCGGCCTGCAAGCGGGCTACGTCGCGGTGCATCTTCGGCGGCTTGCCTAACAATACGTCCAGTGACAAATCAATCGGCTGATTCGAGAACTTCGCGTCATTCAATAAAATAGTCAGTTCTTCAGTCGCTTCACCAATAACCGCGTACTCTGCACGCTCGCGCTCACACAAGGCTTCAAAACGCGCCATATTCTCCGGAGCAATGGCAATAACGTAACGTTCCTGCGACTCGTTACACCAAATTTCCAGCGGTGTCATGCCCGGTTCATCGTTTGGTATTTCGCGCAGTTCAAAGCGGCCACCACGACCACCGTCACTAACCAGTTCCGGCATGGCATTCGACAGGCCACCCGCGCCTACGTCGTGAATAAAGGCAATAGGGTTATCGGCCCCTAGCTGCCAGCAACGGTCAATCACTTCCTGACAGCGGCGTTCCATTTCCGGGTTTTCACGCTGTACTGAAGCAAAATCTAAATCTTCGGTCGACTCGCCCGACGCCATAGAAGATGCCGCTCCGCCACCTAAACCAATGTTCATAGCCGGGCCACCTAGTACAACCAGCTTAGCGCCAACCGGAATATCACCTTTTTGTACATGGGCTTCACGAATATTACCTAAACCACCGGCAATCATAATTGGCTTATGGTAACCACGGGTCTCGCGCCCATTGTGGCTGTCGACCGTTTGCTCGTAAGTACGGAAGTAGCCGGTCAGCGCCGGACGACCAAATTCATTATTAAAAGCTGCACCGCCTAATGGGCCTTCCAGCATAATATCCAGCGCCGAAACAATACGCGCTGGTTTGCCGTAGTTTTCTTCCCACGGCTGCTTAAAGCCGGGAATGTTCAGGTTAGACACACTGAAACCAACCAGACCCGCTTTGGGTTTGGAGCCCACACCGGTAGCGCCTTCATCGCGAATTTCGCCACCAGAGCCGGTTGCAGCCCCAGGGTATGGAGAAATAGCCGTTGGGTGGTTATGCGTTTCCACCTTCATCAAAATATGCACCGGCTCGTGGCTGTAACCATAACTCATGCTGTCCGGCTGCGGGTAGAAACGCCCGGCTTCATGGCCTTCCATAACAGCAGCGTTGTCTTTGTAGGCCGACAATACGTAGTCCGGTGTGGTTTCAAAGGTGTTTTTAATCATTTTGAACAGCGACTTAGGCTGTTCTGCGCCGTCTATGGTCCAGTCGGCGTTAAAAATCTTGTGGCGACAGTGCTCAGAGTTTGCCTGGGCAAACATATAAAGCTCAATGTCGTTCGGGTTACGATCCAGCTTGCGGAAATTTTCTACCAGATAATCAATTTCGTCATCGGCCAGTGCCAAACCTAAGCTGATATTTGCCTGTGCCAGAGCTTCACGGCCGCCTGCCAGAATATCCACCGAAGACAATGGCTGCGGTTCCTGCGAGCGGAATAGCTGCTGCGCGTCGTTCATATCGTACAAAACACTTTCGGTCATACGATCATGCAACAGTAACGCCGCTTGCTTCAGCTCTTCAGCCGACAAGTCACCCTGTAGATAGAAAGCCACACCACGCTCAACACGATGAATACTTTTCAAGCCACAGTTGTGGGCAATGTCAGTGGCCTTTGAAGCCCAGGGAGAAATAGTACCAATGCGGGGAGTAACCAATACCAGAGCACCTTGAGGCTCGTGTGCCGGCATTTCAGGGCCGTACTTCAGTAACTGAACCAATACGGAACGGTGTTCGTCGCTCAGTTCATGGTGCAAATCAACAAAGTGCTGATACTCGGCATAAAGCTCTTTGACAGGAATTCCTGCCTGTTTCAGTTGTTCAAGTTGCTTCGTTGTTTTGAAGGCTGATAAGGCAGGTGCACCGCGGTAGATTTCCACAAGCAAGGTCTCCAAAGCTGGGCGATTTTTGCTGGCAGATTATACAGTAGCCTGACATTTATGTCAGGTGGAATATCGAACCTGACGTAAACGCCGGGCTACTCGACTTTGGCTGTACCTTCGCGATTCACTATGCGAAACCACTTTTCGCGTCTATCGATGATACGTTGTCTGCGCTTACGGATAACAGCGCGGCGGCGGGAATTATTTTCACGTCTGAGGCGGTTGGCTCGCATAGACTTTGGCCTTTATTGCGTTGAAAGACCTGTTCAGCTTACCTTGCCGCCTCAGTTTTATGCAATGATTTTATGCAGGCTTATCTTTAATCACTAAGGTTTTAGCAAAAATATCGTGTAAGCCCTGTTTCTTCTCGGTAAAGGCAATCATGATAAAACCAATTAACAGAATCAGCGCAGAAATAATCTTAGACCAGTAACGAATGTTTGCCTGACCAAAACCAATTTGCTGACCTTCCATATTCGTTACTTTCAGACCCAGCACTTTCTTACCCGGCGTTGCCTGCCAGCCTGAAATTTCAAAAATGGTAAAGTACAACCACTGCCCGATAAGGCCAATCGCATAACCAACACCGCCGGCCGCCATTTCAATACTCTGCATTGAGGAGCCAGCCGCGCCCATAAAAATACCAATAAAAATGCCAACAATGGCACCAATAAGCATCAACCCAACCTGGGTAATAATCGCATCTATAATTGCGGCAACAAAACGTAACCAAAAACCACCGTGACGAAATTCCATTTGTTTCTCCATATTGTTATTTTTACGTTAAAGTGCCTGATAAGGCTGGCTCTGTCAATTGGCTTATCGGCTTAATTTGCGTAACTCAACTGAATGTGGAAAGATCAGCCGCCTATCAGCAAAAGGACCTGTTATGAATGAACTCCAATCCGACGTTTGGTACATAGTAAGAACCAAGCCAAAGCAGGAAGAGCGCGCCATTTTAAACTTAGAGAATCAGGGGTTTGAGGTGTTTGCGCCGGAGTTAACAGTGAAAAAAGTGCGCAGAGGTGTGCGTACATCAGTGGTTGAGCGCATGTTCCCGGGGTATGTCTTTGTGAAACCCGATGACATTATCGAGCAATTTTACAAACTTCGCAGTACCTATGGTGTAGCCGGAGTATTACGTTTTGGCGATAACATTCCAAAAGTCCCTCAAAGCTGGATAGACCAAATGCGGGGCGTGGATCAACTAACCGACGAGCAAGCCCCCAAAGTGGGTGACACCGTCGAAATTCAGCAAGGCCCCTTCCGTGGGTTCCTTGCCAAAATAGTCAAACTGGATGGTGAATCACGCTGCTTTGTTATGCTGGAATGGATGCAAAAAGAAGTTAAAGCTAACTTCAGTTACAAAGAGCTGCAATTTCAGTAGCCTGACGTTTACGCCAGGAACCGCATCTCACCTGACATAAATGTCAGGCTACGCGTTTGCGTAGCCCCAGAGCGATAAGCCCCAATAAAACCAACCAGCCGGCGTGTCCGCCGCTACTGCTTTCTGACGGCGCTGCACTTACCGTGAAGTTAACGCTGTCACTCTCGCTGTTACCTTCGGTGTCGCTTGCACTCAGTCGATACTGGTATTGACCGGCAGATAAGCTTCCAACAGACGCAGTAACCGTATCGCCGGATAGGCTGACATTAGAAACTTCGGTTTCGCTGCCATCGCTATTTACCCGGACAATCTCAATGCTGGATGTGTCCAAATTCTCGTCCTCGTCAGTTACAGTAGCGGTTAACGTCACTGTCTGACCCTCTACAGTATTGCTGGCCCGGAAACCGCTAATACTAGGAGCTATTGCTCTTGGCTCAACAGTTAGTGAGACCGTGACGCTCTCACTGCCGTCACTAAAGTCGACACGCAGTGGCACAGATAACGCTTCATCTACCATCGGTGTATCACCCGACAGCTGAATTCGACGCTCACCTTCAACTTCAGGGTCAACTTCCGTAGCGCTAAAGTTTGAAATGAAGCCTTCGGGTTCTTCCACGCTGATAACAACGTCGTTAGGGACATTATAAACACTCACCGCAGAATTCACGGCTAACAGTTCGCCAATGCTTTCTCCCTGACTAACAAATACCTGTGCAGATCCGCCAAGCGTTCTGGATGGATCTATCCAAACCCCAGTAGAAACAGAAAAATCAGGTGCATCGGTATTCACCACTTTCAAAGGAAGATGATACGGATTATGCACATTGTTTTTGTCTAATCCTGCGCTAATATCAGCAAGCGACTGTTTTAACGTTATGGTCATAATTCTGACGCTACTATCACCGATCACTTCCCAACTGAACCACTCAGCCGCATTGTCGATACCAATTTGTTGACTAACGTCTGTGCCGCTGGCTGTCACGGGCAGAGCCAGCTGAATTGATTCATTTGCGGTTTCTGGATCGGACAAATTAACAGCTATAACAGCTTCATCACCTGCCTCTGCAAGGCTTAATACATTTTCATCAACTAATAAGTAATCAGCCGAGGCGTCCGTATAGTCCCCGCTAAAACTCGCGTTACTCACAAAGCGCCAACGTGCCGCATTAGCGTTAACTTCTTCAACGGCAATAACACAAATGCTGTCAGGAAGAGAGCTCGCCGCGTAGCTAACGGTATTATCGGAAACACCTGCGTCATCTAACAACGCTTGTTGTGATATACCGGTATACCCTTCACAAGCTCCGGCGCCAATAACATACTTATCAGAGTTCTCAACGCGCGGCCAACTGAACGTCAGAGAATCATTCCCAATACGCTCAACCTGCATACTGTCAATATTGGTGCGTGAACTGTTATTTGCCCAAATAATACTGCTGCGCTGAGCCGCCAGGCTGGCATCGGCTGCATCAATTTCAGAAGCCGCTTTACCCAGTGGCACACCATAGTTTCCATCAACTAAGTCCGGGCTTGAGTAGGCAGCTTCACTGACACACTCGCCTTCACTGAATTCGCTACGACACACAGAACCATAAGACATGGTCGTATAAAAACGTCCCTGCCCGTCGATAAAACCATAAGGAATATGAAAGTCTTCCTGGTCACCTTCGCCACCGCTGGCGTTATCAGCCAATGTGTAACGATCGTGACGCAGGCCGAAGTTATGACCCACTTCGTGCGCAACCGTCCCTGTTCCCATACAACTTAATGCCGTATAACCGGCATTGGCACCACCGCTGACAAAGCTCACCCGGTTGTTACTGGTACTAAAGTCAGAAGCTCTAAATGCAATTCCGCATACGTCCGGGTTATCAGCCCCGATAAAATGCACCACATCGGCTTGATATCGGTCTATTAAACGAACCATTCTTTGGTCGTCGATAAGCTCATCCAATAAGGGATCCGGGTTTTCATTAGGGAAGTCGGTAGTGCTTTCGGGGCGAAACGGCTCCATTCCGGCAACAGTCATGGTTACCGGGACACCAGAGCGTTGAAATATACTATTGCTGGTGTCTACTGCACCTTGAATAGCCAGTTCCAAATCGTAATCGTTCTCTTCGGCATAACTGACTAAACGGTCGTCATACACAAACAACACGTCGAGTGAGTCATCAAATTCTTGTACTTCTTCTGGCTTTTCAGGTGAAAGCGCTACAGAGTTCGATTTTGAAGGTACAGGTAAAGCTCTGGCATCAAGACTTAATGCCTTCTGATGCTCGGTGAACCGGCGCTTAGGCTCAGCCGGCGGCAGATTCGTGTTCTCTGTAACGGTTTTACCATCCACTCGGCGAATAATGACAGAGCCAAGTTGCGGATGAGTAATTGAGATAAGCTGATTGTCACCACGTTGATGTAAAAAGCCTAAATGCTGAGTGTCACCCGACGCGTTCTCAAAGGTCAGCCGATAACTGTTAGCGGACGACAAACGCTCGGCAAGCGTCGCTTCTATAATCTGGTTCTCTACAGACAGTTCAATACTGTCACCCAAACTTTGAGCGGCGGCAAACATCGGCGTGAGCACCATTACTGCCGCAGCTATTGTCTTCTTGTACATTTATTTTCGTTCCTATACGTTTACTGCTTTCCTGACGTGAGGATCTCACCTGACATGAATGTCAGGCTACATCACAGGGCATCAGGCTAAAGCCGTCCTTGCTCATCAAGATATTTTAGTGTGTCGTAAAAACGCCGAATGTTTCCAACATAAGTTACCGGCTCATCTCCGCGCGCAAAGCCGTAGCGGGTATGACGGTAAAATTGTTTTTGCCGAAGCAGGGGTAAACGCTTCTTCACATCAACCCAACGGTCCGGGTTGCCACCCTGACGCTCCGTTATTATCCGTGCATCTTCTAAATGCCCGAAGCCTATATTATAGGCAGCTAATGCGAACCATGTCCTGTCCGGTTGCGGAATTCTTGCCGGAACCCGGTTCAGCATGCGTTCAAAATAACGGGCACCACCGCGAATACTCTGCTCTGCGTTCAATCGACTTTTAACCCCCATAGCCTTGGCTGTAGGCAGGGTTAGCATCATCATGCCCCTAACGCCGGTGGGCGATACGGCACGCGGGTTCCACAATGACTCCTGATAAGAAATTGCCGCCAGCAGTCGCCAGTCAAGCGAACCGGAATGTTCTTTAAAGGTTTCCTGGTAAATCGGTAATATTTTATCTACAGCCTCAATAAATAAGCTGGTGGTCACGTAATTAAATTGTTTTACGTGGCCAAAGTGCTGCTCTTTAATGTGCGCCAGCCGACCGCTTGCACGAATTTCGCCAAAATATTCCACCACGGCTGAAAACAACGAATCATCTTCGCCCTGCGGCAGAGCCCAGGCAATGTCCTGATCATGCTTTACGGTAAAAGCCACGCTTAAATCCGGATGGAAACGCCGCTGAATATCCAGCGCCGTACTGTCGGTTATGGTGTAGTCAATCTCTTCATTAATCACCATTTGCAGCAACTCTACCGCATCATGGTCACGAGTTGCGCGCCAGTTCAGGGTAGGAATGCTGTCGCCTAAACTTTTCAGAAACTCGTGATGCGAACTGCCTTCCACCACCACAATTTCGCCATCGGTAATTTGCTGCAAGTCACGTGGACGCTGCCGCGAGCCCTGCTTAAACACCACTTTCTGGCTAATCACATCATACGGAGGGCCAAAACGAAACAGACGCGCCCGTGTTGAGGTTCGGTCAATTCCGGCCGCGACAATATCAATTTCCCCCCGGCGCAGCATAGTGAAGAGATCATTCACATCAAACCGCGGCACCATTTCCAGCTCAACACCTAAGCGATCAGCAAAGCGTTTCGCTAAGTCGTATTCAAAACCTTGCTCACGGTCATGGTCAAAATAGTAGCTGGTGGGGTTCATTAAGGTTCCCACCCGCAATACCTGACGTTCTTTAACAACGGTCATGGCATCGGGGCGGGTTTGAGGACTGCAGGCCGTTACTAAGCTAACGGCAAGCAGCAATAAAACAAACAGCGATACTGCAGACTTCGGCATATTAGAGTGATTCCAGCGCCCAATTCACATAAAGCTCAGTACCGGTTTTCAGTGCGTCTTCGTCGGCATAGAAGTGCGGCGAATGGTTACTGGGCTCGTTGGCCATATCACGCTCCGGAGGCGTAACACCTAAGAATACAAACATGCCCGGTACTTCCAGTGCATAATAAGAGAAGTCTTCCGCGCCGGTTACTAACGGCACTTCCTGCACTTTATCGGCACCGGCAACCGCTTTAGTCACTGGCAGCATCTGCTCAACTAAGTCTGCGTCGTTGCTGGTTACCGGGTAACCCAGGTCAACGTGCACATGGGCTTCAGCACCATTAGCTTCTGCGGTTTTTTCTGCAGTCAGCTTCAGTTTATCGTGAATATCCGAACGAATATCCATGTCAAAGTTGCGGATAGTACCAATTAAGGTGACTTCATCGGGAATGATGTTGTTACGCACACCACCTTCAACAATGCCAAAGGACAATACCGCCGGTGCCTTAGTAATATTGGTCTGGCGACTAATAATAGTTTGTGCGTTATTAATAATTTGCGCTGAAGTCACAATAGGATCCACACCGCCCCAAGGGGTTGAACCATGTGTCTGCTTACCTTTGACTTTAATTTCAAACTGGTCAGAAGAAGCCATCAACGGGCCTTTGCGGTAACCCACATGCCCTGTCGGGAAGCCAGCCCAAACATGAATACCAAAAACTTTTTCTGGCTTGTTGTCCGCAAACAAACCTTCTTCCAGCATCAGTTCAGCACCGCCCTCTTCACCTTCAGGCGCACCTTCTTCTGCCGGCTGGAAAATAAACATCACATTACCGGCTAACTCGTCTTTCATTTCAGTCAGCTTTTCGGCAGCGCCCATTAACATAGCTACGTGGGTATCGTGTCCGCAGGCGTGCATAACACCCACTTCGTTACCGCGATACTCAGACTTTACCGTCGACTTAAACGGCACGTCGGTTTGTTCAGTGACCGGCAGTGCATCCATATCGGCGCGCAGCGCAATGGTAGGGCCGGGTTTACCACCTTTAAGCAGGCCCACAACACCGGTATGCGCCACACCGGTTTCCACTTCCATGCCCAGAGAACGTAAATGTTCAGCCACCATTTTTGCGGTTTCGAACTCACGGTTACTCAGTTCAGGGTTAGCATGAATATGGCGGCGCCATTCAATAACCTGAGCTTCTAAATCACTGCTGACTTTTACCGGCGACTGCTGCGCCGCCGCTTGTGCGCTAAAACCAAAGCTGCTGGCCAGCATTAAGCTAATAACGAGCTTTTTCATTATTCTCTCCTGCATAGGTGCGGATTGTTGTTCTGGTACTGGGTAATATCCTGCGCTAAAATCGCCGCCATGACAACCGATGAAATCTACATGCAGCGAGCATTAGAGCTTGCTGAACAAGCGCAAAAAGCCGACGAAGTGCCCGTTGGCGCGGTGTTGGTCATGGACGGGAAAATTGTTGGCGAAGGTTACAATCAGGTAATTTCTTTGTCCGACCCTTCTGCCCATGCCGAAGCTCAGGCTATTCGCGCAGCAGGTCAGGCTATCGATAACTATCGGTTGGTCAACTCTACCCTGTACGTCACTTTAGAGCCCTGCGCCATGTGTGCCGGTCTGATAACCCATGCCCGTGTTAAGCGTTTAGTCTTTGGCGCCACCGACCCTCGTACCGGCGCTACCGGCACCGCCATTGATGTCATTAATCACGCATCGATGAACCATAAAGTTGAGGTTCAAAGCGGCGTACTGGCAGAAGAATGCGGCGATATTTTACGACGCTTTTTCCGCGCCCGCCGCAAGTCTGCCAAAGTTAACGCTAAATAAGCATACCCGTTATTGCATAAGCCACGGTTGCGCCTAACCCGGCCAGCAACGCATAAGGCAACTGCGTACGAACATGGTCAATATGCTCAACGCCCGACGCCATGGACGCAATAATGGTGGTATCTGAAATGGGTGATGCATGGTCACCAAAAATTCCGCCGGAAATTGCCGCCGCAATAAAAGGGGCAGCCGGTAAGCCCAGTGTCATTGCCAGCGGAATAGCCAGTGGCAGCATGATGGCAAAGGTGCCCCAGCTGGAGCCAATAGAAAACCCGGTAATAGCGGACAACACAAAAATCAGCGGTAACAACATCCAAAGTTGCACTGAGCCGTCCAGCGCAGCAGCCAGAAACTCGCCGGTACCTAAGTCACGAGTTAAACCACCCAGCGCAATCGACAACCACAAAATAACCGCCAACGGCAGAATATTCCACGCCCCTTTTAACAGGTAGCGGCCAACATCCATAAGGCTTACCGGTTGCGTCATTAACGTACCCGCCACCGCAAGGCCCAATGCCACATATATAGCAATGAACACACTTAAGGTGCCGTTACCGTCCACCAATACACCGTTTCCGGTTATCAACAACATGACAGGTACCATCACCACTAAAGATATCAGGCTGGTCATCACCACCGCAGTGCCTTTACCAAAGCTGGCCTCTTCATCGGGCCCGTCGCCCCAGGTGTTTTGTGACACCTGATCGGGCACCGCATTCTTCTCAAACGCTTTCATTGGGCCAATATTCCAGTCGAACAAAGCCACAAACAGCGCCAGCAATACTGCAAAAATGGCATAAAAGTTAAAGGCTATAGACTGAATGAACACCAGTAGCGGTTGTTCAACACCCTGGTTTGAAATTAGCGTTAAATTAAACGCCCCCCAGGCATTTAAAGGGATCAGAATACAAATGGCTGCACAGGTTGAATCCACAATATACGCCAGCTTTTCACGTGCTATGCCCAGGCGGTCATAAATAGGTCGTGAGGTTGTGCCCGAAATCATAATGGTCACGTTAGACTCAATAAACACGATAACGCCCAGAACCCAGGTCATTAAGCGGGCCCGGCGTTTGCTTTCAATCCACTGTTTACGCTCTAGCTTTAATACAAACTGTTTGAAGGTGCCGCCGTTTTCCAGCACCCCGAATAAAGCACCAATGCCCAGCGTAAAAAACCACACCAGCATATTACTGGGGTCAACAAGGGTGTCCCAGGTGCTGTTCAGCGTGCCGTAGGCGATATTTTCCGGAGCCGGCCAGAACAACAGAATATTGGCCAGAATAATGCCGCCAATAAGCGCCAGCAGAACTTTTCGGGTAACAATGGCAAATACAATTGCCAGCAAGGAAGGTAAAAGACTGGTCCAGCTCAGTTCCATTGGGTCAGCTAATTAGTGTTTGATAAAGGGAGATTAAAATAATAAACCGCCGCGGGCAATACCAGCGGCGGTTTATTCATTCGACGTGAAACAATCAGAACTTATATTCTACGCCTAAACGTACAGACCAGAGCGAAGGTGCACCGGCGCGAGACTGAACATTGCTGATGTCCCGGAACGAGTTGTACTGATACTGACCGGCATCGTTAATTTCAACGTCAGCCACAGTCACCGCACGTGGGAAGCTCGCTTCGTAAAGCACGCCCCAGTCATCGTTCAGCATATTACCTAAGTTTTCAATGACGAAGAACGCAGACGCTTTGTGGTCATCCATAAAGCCCGGAAGCTCCTGCTCAATGCGCAAATCAACTTTGGTCCACCATTTGCTGTTGAACTCGTTACGAGGCGCAATACCACCCGCGTACTTGCTCAAACCTGACTCTTCCAGAAAATCGAAGAATGCTCCGGTTTCAAACGGGTTACCATCACCGTCAGTACCAATCGCAAAGTTCGGATCATCCAGACCTGTCGGTACGTACAGCAAGCTACGGCCCTGGTAAGCTATATCACCAAAGGCACCGTCAGTCATGGTATAGGAGAACGGACGACCTTTGTTGCGTGTACCGAATAAGGTCACTACTGTGTTGTAACCATCGAAGAACTCTTTGGTGTAGTTAGCTTTGAACGTAAAACGGTGCGGGATCTCGTAGTTAGAAGTCGCAACACCCGGGTTCTGAGCGTTAGCCGTTGCCAGGTTGGTGTAGTTAGAGAACGACACCGAACTGGTCATTGGGTTAACGTCTTCCGCCTTGTTATAGGCGTAACCGAAAGTCCAATCCAGACCAAAGTCATGCGACTTACTTAACGCCAGTGAAACCGTGGTTTGTGAACCAGAATCGCCGTCAACATTCGTCAACAGAAAGTCATCGCCCTGGTCACGTCCGTCAGTAGACATCTCATCAAAAATTGGACGTCCATCCGGCGCCGTATCAACCTGTTCCAAGCCCAGATTATAAATAATCGCCGCATCTTTCTTATCGGTGTATAAGAAGTCCGCCATCAAAATGTAGTCATCCGGCAAGGTGTAAGTTGCGCCTAATGCGTACTTCCACTCTTTCGGTAGTTCGAAGTTAGGATCCATTGTGTTAATCGGGCCCTGACCGCTGGCGTTAGCCACTTCGTCGTACATTTCCTGAGGAATGTCAAAAATTGGGTTGCCGTCGCCAGTATGCGGTACACCAAATAATGACTCCCCGGAGAAATCACGGAAGGCCTGGTACTGCGTCACGCCATTATTCGAGTAGTTGTTAGAGATCCACACATTGGGATTACCACCGGAGTACAGGCCAACACCACCACGAACTTCTAATTCAGGGTTAACAAACCAGTTGAAGCCAAAGCGTGGTTGCAGTAAGTCCTGCCCGTCCATGTTCTGCTGATTAGAGAACCCATAAAGTTCCTGAGTTAACGGGTTGTTCACCGGGTAGTCATCGCTGGTATACCAGTCATAACGCAAACCGTAGGTGAAAGTAATATCCATTGACGCGTAGTAATATTCGTCCTGAACGTATGCCGTGTTAACCGCGTAAGCAAATTCAGCAGCAGCGTCCTGAGGGTTGTTGGTACCCGCGGCACTTTCATAGATAGCCGCGTACGGTGTGCCGGCTTCAAAGTCATCGATAGAACCGAAGCGATACTCGCCCTCAGCTTCCTGCACAAAGAGGTTAAACACGTCGTATTCTTCCCGCTCAATACCGGCAGAAATAACGTGGTCACCCAGCAGATAAGTACCTTTCAATTTAAAGAAAGTGGTGTCGTATTTCAGTTTGTTAGCGTGACGAGAGTCATCCGCGCCTAAATACACAGTCGCGTCGTTAACACCAATCTGAACTTCACCAAAGTCGGTACCACCCAAAGGACTTACACGGGCATCCAGCTCCGAATAACCCACGCGAGCTTCTGTCGAGAAGTTATCATTCCAGTCCGAGTATAATTCACCCACATAAGAGGTGAACTTAGAGCCACGCTCGTAGAAGTGGTTAGAGAACTCCAGCTCGTCGGAGTCGCCGTCTGACTCTGCAATAGAGTAGCCATCGTTGTAGTTGTAGGTTAATGACGCACGGTGAGCATCGCTAATGTACCAGTCCAACTTGGCCAGGAATTTTTCGTCTTCTACCGGTAAGCTCGACGGGAACCCGCCCGGGTTATAGCCATAAATATTCTGTGCAATATCGGCAATACGCTCAACGTCGGCCTGAGTCACACCGGCAACTTCGGTCGCTGCACCAGAACCTTCCGGACCGCGATCAAAAGTGTCAGAGCCTTCCAGCTTCTCATAAGAAGTAAAGAAGAACAGTTTATCTTCAATGAAGGCACCACCAACATTAAAGCCATAACGTTTCTCGCTAAAGTCACCAATATTAATGGTGTCGCCTTCTAACTCGTCGCCCTGCAAAGAGTCGTTGGTGTAATCATAGAACACACCACCGAACATTTCGTTGTCGCCGGTTTTGGTAACGGCATTAATGTTACAGGCGGTAAAGCCGCCGTACTGAACATCAAATGGGGCAAATTCAACCGCTACCTGCTCAATCGAGTCGTAAGAAAACGGCATGCGTTCTGTCGGGTAGCCACTGCTGTTCAGACCAAAGTTGTCGTTCATGCGAACGCCGTCAACGGTCAGGCTGTTAAAGCGTGGGTTAGCACCACCGCACTGAATGTCGCCGGCATTGGTTTCGTTAATGTAAATACGCGGGTCAATGCGCACCACATCTTTTAAGTCACGGTTTGCAGCCGGTGCATTTTCCAAGTCTTCTAAATTGAAGTTCGCAGCCGGACTGTTACTGCCATACAAAGCGTTACTGGTCATAGAGCCGGTTACACTTAAACGCTCCATGTCCGCCTGGCGCTCCAGCATCACGTTCACATTTTGTGAGTCGCCTAAAGTTAGATAAACATCTTCGACAACCTGGGTGCGCCCTTCAGGACCTTCAACCACCAAAGTGTATGGCCCGCCAACCGGCAAACCACGTGAAGAGAATGTCCCCTGCTCGTTAGAGCGTAAGGTTTTGACACTGCCAGTACGCTCATCACGTAACTGGATGGTTGCATTTGAAACCACCTGCCCTGACTCAGTGGTAACAACACCGCGCAAGCTTGAAGAGGTTTCCTGCGCCACGGCTGAACCTGCTAACCCCATTGCTATGGCGGCAGCTACAGCAGTGCGCTTAAAAGTCGTGTTAAACATAGTTTTGTTCTTCCCGGTTTTGTTTTGGTTTTACTACAAATAAGGGTATAGCTTATTTGTGACAACTCTGTGAACTTTGCTCAAAAAAAAGCCGCACTTAAGGTGCGGCTTTCATTATTCTTTAGCTGTTTCACTCAAAGCGAAATTAGAAGGTGTATTTAACACCCAGCTTCAGGCGCCAGGTAGACTCTTCAGCTTCGAAAATACTCCAGTCGTTATAACCAAAGAATGACTCGGCATACATGTAACGCCCCTGGTCATCAAGACCGGCAAAGTCTACAACCGACTGGTTAGTGTACTGCTGACGCAATACTTCACCTTTTGAACTGTCGATAAGGTTCAACAGGTTATTAACGGTAATGTAGAAAATACCTTTATGGTCTTCTGCGAAGCCAGGTACTTCTTGCTGGAACTGGAAGTCCAGGTTGGTAACCCAAGGTGAACGACCTGTACCTTTCGGTGCAAAGCCACCTGCGTACTGCTCTAAACCAGCGTCACGGAAGTAAGCCATGGCTTCTTCGTACGACAACGGGCTTTCAGGGCTGAATGCTGGGTCATCCGCGCCAGTCGGGATGTATGGCAGGTAAGAACCACCACCCTGGAAGTAAGGCTGGTCACCGAAGTCACCATCGTTATACATACCCATGGTGTAACTGAACGCAGTACCCGAGCGACGGTTGAAGAATAAGTTAAACTTAGACGCGTAACCGCTAACAAACTCAGTGCTGTAACCTAATGCAATTTTCAGGCTGTGCTCAACCTGATAGTCAGCAGTACCAAGCAATGCCTGGTTACGGTCACGAACAATGTTGTACTGGTAGTTTGAAGTCGCAGTAGACGACGTACCCGGGTTACCTTCTTCGATGTCCTGGAAGGTGTAAGCAGCGTATGCGTTAAAGCCGCTATCCCAAGCTTTAGACAATGAAGTTGTTAACAACCATGCTTTACCGGTTTTGTCTTCGTTAGTCAGCTGCAGGTCATAGTGACCACTTGGTGCAGTTGGGTCACACGGCTCATAAATGTTGATGCCTGCTGCAGTTTCATCAGCAACACAGCGTGAGATATCAATCCACTGGCTGTTGTCTGTCATCCACTTACGAGTAACTTCAGCCGTTGCCTGGAAGTTATCGCCAACACTAGGAATGTCGAAACGGTAGTCAACACCTACACGAGCAATCCAGTCAGACGGAATGTCGTAGTTAGGATCGATGCTGTTAGTGTCACCGTCACCGGCTTCCATGCTGTCCAATACCGCTTGCGGAATTTGTGCAGGGTTTTGGTTTTCCAGATACTGATCTTCTGATACCTGGTCACGGTCAAACTGTACCAGAGTATAGCCGTCGTTCGAGAACGAGTTTGAGATCCAAACATTTGGACGACCACCAGAGAAACGACCGAATCCGGCACGAACGACCATGTCGTCAGTAGCGAACCATTTGAAGTCAACGCGCGGTAAGAAAATGCCTTTACCGTCTAAGTTTTCCTGGTTGCTGTAACCGTAACGATCAACAAAGTTCTCGTTCAACGTTGGCTTGTCATCAACCATGTAAGTTTCGTAACGAACACCCAGACCTAATTCCATTGTATCGTTCAGGTACCAGTTGTCCTGTACGTACAAGTTCAGCATGCCTAACTCAAAGTTAGCAGCTGCGTCAGTCGCGTTATTCGTGTAAGCGTTCTCGTAGAAGAACTCATCGGCAGTGCCGGCTTCGAAGTCATCAATTGACTCGTAAGACCAGGAACCTAAAGAGTTACGTACAAACACGTTATATACGTCAACGCTGTCATACTCACCACCGAACTCAATTTCGTGGTCGCCGACCAGGTAATCGAATCTCGCGCCAATTTTGAAGTTATCGTTTTCTAGCTGGTTAGCATGACGGTTTGAGTCAGGGCCAAAGTTAAGAGTGCCATTTTCAGTACGGACGCTCACGTCACCAAAGTCTTTGGTTACCAAACCAGAAATTGCTTCAACCGCTTTGTGGCTGGCATAAATTTCACTTGAAAGGTCACCACTCCAGTCAGCAAACCAGGACAAACGGAACAGATCCATGTTTTGCTGGTAGTCATACCAGTTAGTGTCCAGGTTTAAAGAGTTCTGGCTACTGCTAACACCGCGCAGGTTGTTACCTTCAGTGCGGTTATAAGTTAACGCAACACGGTGATCGTAGTTGACGTTCCAGTCCAGCTTAACCAACAAGTTGTCGTTTTCGGTATCACGGACAGTGTCCCAGTTACCAATATCGAAGCCGTACTGAGTTTGTGCAATTTCGCGAACACGGTTGTACTCTTCCTGAGTCACGTTGCTGTCGTTCGGTGCGCCAGCGCCTGCAGGACCGTACTCAATTTGTGCCGGTTCTTGTGCATTTTCGTAGTTAACGAAGAAGAAAAGCTTGTCTTTAATGATTGGACCGCCAACCGCAATACTGTACGTATCACGTTCGTAATCCAATGGAACTTCCTGACCACTTTCAGGGTTTTCCGGGTCACCTGCCCATGCGTCGCTCATGCGCTCGTATGTAAGCGAGCCTTCAAATTCATTAGAACCTGATTTAGTCACCGCATTAATACGGCCACCAGAGAAGCCGCCCTGAGAAGCGTCAAACGGTGCCATATCAACAGCAACCTGCTCTACCGCATCAATTGAAATAGGTGAGCGCTGGGTTGGGTAACCATTACCGTTCAGACCAAAGTCGTCGTTTACACCAACACCATCAATTGAGATAGAGTTGAAACGCGGGTTAGAACCACCAATACTCATTGGTGCTTCGCTACCTGACAACAAGTTAACGTATGGGTTTAAACGTGCTACTTCTTTTAAGTCACGGTTAAAGGTAGGCGTATTTGCAATGTCATCTTCGCCGAAGAAACTGCTGCTACCGCGGTTTTCACCACCTAAAATCGCCGCACCGGAAACTTGAATACGCTCCATGTCGGTTGATTCAAGCTCAGCATTAATACGGTAAGATTCGCCCAGCGTTAAGTATACGTCTTCGTATACTTTGCGGCCATTTTCACCTTCAATAACGATAAGGTAAGGGCCACCGACTCGCAGACCAGAGTTTGCGAAAGCTCCAGACTCGTTGGTTGTCGCAACGGAACGAGTTCCTGTTGGAATGTGAATAATTTCAACACGTGCATTTGCCGCAACGTCGCCAGATGCAGTAACAACGTTACCACGGACAACTGACGATGTATCTTGTGCAATAGCGACACCGCTAAGGCCAAAAGCGATAGCAGCTGCGACAGCTGTACGCTTGAAAGTGGAGTTAAACATAGTTTTGTTCTTCCCGGTTTTGGTTTTGGGTTTTTAAGCACGAATGAGGGTAAGGCTCATTTGTGACAATTTCGTGAAAGGTTTGAAAAAAAATAGAAGAAGCGAAGGAACTTTTTTGCGAAGACGGGAGAGAAAAATGGGTCGTTCGCTGATTATTCGATGACGAGCCGCGGCACAATAGCTGGTTCATTACCGGAAAGCTCATGACCTGATAAGAGTCAGAAGTACGGCAAGAGGTCGGAGCTGTATGGGATGCGGCTGAATTCATTACGCTTCTAAGACATTTTTGTGTCAGATATGTGACATATTTTAATCAAAATCTTTGCCCTTGCCTAGTCATTCGGGAACCTTTATTCTCTTCAATTGTCTTAGGCTGCTCTCTAACGGTTATTCCATGGGCTTTATGCGGTTTTTTGTATTTTTAACATTCGTTGTCTTTATGATTCCTACCTCTTTTTATGCCACAGCAGGCTCCGGTAAAAATGAACCTGAAACAATAAGGGTTGCGACCTTTAATGTCAGTATGGATGCGTCTAATTACCTCAGTGAAAATGAACTACCGACATTAGACAGCTCGCCAGTGCCGGAAATACTGCAGCAAGGTCACGGGCAAATACGGGGTATTGCTGAAATTCTTCAGCGCGTACGTCCTGACATTGTGCTGCTGAACGAGTTTGACTACCTTGACCCTGAAATTGGCGTTAACGTTTTTCAGAAAGACTATTTAGCGGTTTCACAAAATGGCCAGCAAGCCATTGAGTACCCCTACGCTTATACCGCACCCGTTAACACCGGTGTGCCCTCACCTTTTGACTTAAACCGCGACGGTAAAAAAGAAGGTACCGGCATAGATGCCTGGGGCTTTGGCTGGTATCCCGGCCAGTACGGTATGGTCATACTGTCGAAGTACCCGTTGTTAACCGATAAAGTGCGTACCTTTCAGCACTTTTTGTGGAAAGACATGCCCGGACGTCACATTCCTTACGTTATGAATGAACAGGAACAGCCGACCAAGGAGCAATGGTACTCCGATGAAATAATGGCGCAGTACCCGTTAAGCTCTAAATCACACTGGGATGTCCCTGTAAAAGTGGGCGACCGGGTTATTCATCTTTTAGCAGCGCACCCTGTACCACCGGCTTTCGACGGCCCGGAAAACAGCAATGGTATGCGTAACTTCGATGAGATCCGCTTATTTGCCGATTACCTCACGCCTGGCAGTGACAACTACCTTTACGACGATAATGGCGTGCGTGGCGGACTTAGCGAGAATGAAAGCTTTGTTATTTTGGGTGACATGAACGCTGAAGCCGGTTCCGGTGGCGTAGACGGTGCCATTGAACAGCTACTGGAACACCCCCGGGTTAATGACGTAAAGCCACAAAGTCAGGGCGGACAGCAGCACTCTCCCAATAACGGCAACTCGCAGTACCATACCGCCGCCTGGCGTAAGCGCGTTGACTACGTACTTCCTTCTGACGACTTAATTGTAAAAGACGCCGGCGTGTTCTGGCCTGTCGATGATGAACCCGGCAGCCAGCTAATGAATAAGCGCAGCGCCTCTTCCGACCACCGTTTGGTTTGGTTAGATATCGTTAAATAAACACCAAACACCTCTGCAGCCCTTTATTTTACTGAACCTTTACAGTTGAAGGGCTGTTGAAATCCTCCTTAGGTGCCATAATGAAGTTATTGTATCCGAGGAGGTAAACTATGAAAAAGCTCATACTATCAACAGCGTTATTGGCAAGCAGTTCGTTTGTGTTTTCAGCAGCCACTCAGGCTGACAATCTGAACTACATCAGCGGTGGCTTTTCCGATTTCTACGACTCCGACTTCTACGTCGAAGGCTCCACCACCATCGCCCCTAACTGGGTCGGTGAGGTTCAGCTAACCGACATGGGTGACTACTCACTTCGCGCCGGCGCTAAATACTTCCTGGACATGGGTGCTGGCAAACAGTTCAACACCTTCTTAAAAGGCGGTGTTAGCCACTATGACTTTGAATACGGCGACGACACCAGCGCTTATGCCGGTATTGGTGCTATGACCAAACTCAGCCAGCAAACGACAGCTATTGTGGACGCAGGCTATGACTGGGGCTTAGACGGCTTCGCATCAGTAGGCGCACGTTTACGCTACGCCTTCACTGAACAGTTCTCTGCTGACGCCGGTTTCCGCGGAAACTTCAACAGCATAGACAACGAAGTCCATCTTGGTGTGACTTACAACTTCTAAGTTCATCAAATAATAGGTAGATATTGGCGTTACGCCGTTGCAGGAAAATCTGGAGAAAGTGGGCAGCGCCATGGATGGCGCTGCCCAAGCCTTACAGGGATGTACTTGCTGGCGTCTTTCGGAAGATTTCCTGCAACGGCCAGCCAATATTTACCGGCTTATTCCCACTCAATGGTGGCGGGTGGCTTGCCCGAAATATCATAAGTGACACGGGAAATGCCGTTCACTTCATTAATAATCCGGTTCGATACTTTCTCTAATAACTCATACGGCAAATGTGCCCAGCGCGCAGTCATAAAGTCGATGGTTTCTACGGCACGAATAGCAATAACCCAGTCGTATTTACGCTGATCACCCATAACCCCAACCGAACGTACCGGCAGGAATACCGCGAAAGCCTGGCTAACTTTGTTATACCAGTCCGCGTTATGCAGCTCTTCAATGAAAATTGCATCGGCACGGCGCAGTAAGTCACAGTATTCTTTCTTAATTTCACCCAGAACACGAACACCAAGACCTGGCCCCGGGAACGGATGACGGTAAAGCATGTTGTAAGGTAAGCCTAACTCAAGCCCAATTTTACGCACCTCGTCTTTAAACAACTCGCGCAGTGGCTCAACCAAACCTAACTTCATGTCTTCCGGCAGGCCACCAACATTGTGGTGCGATTTAATCACGTGCGCTTTACCGGTTTTAGAGCCTGCAGACTCAATTACGTCCGGGTAAATGGTGCCCTGCGCCAGCCAGTCTACTTCGGTCAGCTTGCCGGCTTCTTCATCAAAAATTTCAATGAAGGTATTACCAATAATTTTACGCTTCTTCTCCGGGTCGTTCTCGCCCGCCAGCGCATCTAAAAAGCGGTCTTCTGCACGTACCGGCAAAATGTTCAGGCCATAGTGGTCGCCGAACATTTCCATCACCTGCTCCGCTTCGTTCAAACGCAACAAACCGTTGTCCACAAACACACAGGTCAGCTGGTCACCAATAGCACGGTGCAGCAGCATGGCCGTTACCGACGAATCGACTCCGCCCGACAGGCCTAAAATGACCTTATCAGTACCCACTTGTTCACGAATGCGTTCAATGGCGTCATCAATGATCTTTTCCGGTGTCCATTGCTTCTCACAACCGCAGATATCGCTGACAAAATGTTCCAGCATACGCATGCCCTGACGTGTATGAGTCACTTCCGGGTGGAACTGAACACCATAAAACTGACGTTCTTCGTCAGCCATTGCCGCATACGGGCAATAAGAGGTTTTCGCTACGGTGTGGAAGCCTTCCGGAATCATTTCCACTTTGTCACCGTGGCTCATCCATACATCCAGCAACGGCGCGCCAGACTCAGACACAGCGTCTTCAATGGCTTTAAACAGCGGGCTTTGCTCTACCAACTCAATTTGTGCGTAACCAAATTCACGCTCAAGCGAGCACTGCACGGAGCCACCCAGCTGATGGGCCATAGTTTGCATGCCGTAACAAATACCAAATACCGGTACACCAGCATTAAACACATATTCCGGCGCACGTGGTGAGCCTTCTTCTGCAACGCTTTCCGGGCCACCGGATAAAATAATGCCTTTAGGCGCGAAGTCCCGAATATCGGCTTCATCAACGTCCCATGCCCAAAGCTCACAGTAAACGCCAATTTCGCGAATACGGCGGGCAATCAGCTGCGTGTACTGAGAGCCGAAATCTAAAATCAATATTCGGTGATCGTGGATATCTCTAGTCATTAGTCATCCTGTTACGAGCTACGGTAATTCGGTGCTTCTTTGGTAATGTGCACATCGTGTACGTGTGATTCGCCCATGCCGGCGGCGGTTACTTTCACAAACTGCGGCTTGGTGCGCATATCTTCAATTGTCGGACAACCGGTTAAGCCCATCGCTGAACGCAACCCGCCCATTTGCTGATGGATAATCGCAGAAATAGGTCCTTTATAAGCTATGCGTCCTTCAATACCTTCCGGCACCAACTTGTCAGCTTCATCGCTTTTCTGGAAGTAACGGTCAGACGAGCCATTGCGCTGATTCATTGCGCCCAGGCTGCCCATGCCGCGGTATGATTTGTAATAACGGCCCTGGTAAAGCTCAACTTCACCCGGCGACTCTTCAGTACCGGCCAACATGCTACCCACCATGACGCAGTGCGCGCCGGCAGCCAGAGCTTTAGCAATGTCTCCTGAGAAACGAATACCACCATCGGCAATAATCGGTACACCAGAGCCTTTAATGGCATCTACAGCGTCACTAATAGCGCTAATTTGCGGCACACCACAACCAGTAACAATACGTGTCGTACAAATTGACCCCGGGCCAATACCCACTTTCACTGCGTCAACGCCCGCTTCAACCAGCGCCTTAGCGCCTGCGGCCGTTGCTACGTTACCGGCAATAATTTGTAAGTCAGGGTAGTCTTTACGAGTTTTCTTAACCCGGTCCAGTACACCCTGCGAATGTCCATGCGAGGTATCAATAAGCAGTACATCAACGCCCGCTTCAACCAGTAACTGAATACGCTCTTCCGTACCGGCACCAACACCCACTGCTGCACCCACGCGCAGTGAACCCAGCTCGTCTTTACAGGCGTTCGGTTTGTTTTCGGCTTTTTCAAAGTCTTTCAGGGTGATCATACCCTTCAGTTTGTGCGCGTCATCCACAACCAAGATTTTTTCAATGCGGTGTTTGTGCATAAGCTGCAGTATTTCTTCGCTTTCTGCAGTTTCATGCACAGTGACTAGGCGGTCATTACCCGTCATTACGTGGCGGATCTCTTTGCTGTCATCGTCTTCAAAACGTGTGTCACGGCCGGTAACAATACCGACTAAATCGCCATTGCCTTCAACCACAGGAAACCCCTGAAAACCATGCTCGGCAGTCAGTTGTTTAATTTCACCAATGGTGGTTGTGGGTTGCACAGTAACCGGGTCAGAGACCATGCCACTTTCGTATTTTTTCACTTTACGAACGTGCGCGGCTTGTTGCTCTGCGGTCATATTCTTGTGGATAAAGCCAAGGCCGCCTTCCTGCGCCAATGCAATAGCCAGTGCCGATTCAGTAACGGTATCCATCGCGGCCGAAACCAGCGGGACATTCAGGGTAATTCCACGCGTTAATTGCGTGCGTAAATCAGCGGTATGGGGGAGAACTTCGGAATGACCGGGAACGAGCAAAACGTCGTCAAAGGTCAAGGCTTCTTGGGCAATTCGCAGCATGTGCAACACTCCGTGACTGGATTCATGTTGCGGGTGGATTTTACCCGTTTTTGCTACCGAGCGCAAGGAAAATTAATGAATGCTTGGGTATGTATTGCGGATCTGGCCGGACGCCGTAAACCCATCACTGGCGTTACATACCGGCCTGCTCCGCAATACATACCGTGAATCGCATTCACTAATTCTCCTGCATTACGGTATCCAGCAAACGCCACCTTTCAACTGCGGTTCCGGCTCTGGTATATGCTCGCAGGTTGAATACCCAGTTTTTGCCTCTTCTTTAGCTTTTTCGTTATAACGGTGAATAGCGTCCAGCAGCGCTCTTTCATCCGTTACGGTTTCGCTGCTGTAAACCACATAGCCTTCCGGGCCACCGCAAGCCTTTTTGCCCACAGGCAACACTTTACAGCTTTCTATGCTCTGCGCTGTTGGTGTGCCAATTAAGATCTTTACGTCGGCCATGGTCACCGGTTCATCCGACGCTGACTGGGCGCTGCTGCAACCGGCCAAAAACAGCGTTGTAATAAAAGCTGCGAATAATTTCATAGACCTCTCCTAGGCATTCCTTTGAATTTGTTCAAGCCGCTCTGCTAACCAAACTTTAATAATAGATTGTCTCGTTACACCAATTCGAGCAGCCTCTTCATCTAAAGAGTCTAGCATCCATTCAGGAAAGTCGACATTTACTCGCTTTTGTTTACGCATGGGTCTTTTCGACTTTTCCAGTTCAAGCTCATCAATGACGTCTTCATCCGAGTCAAACTTTTTGTCAAATTCACTCGCTTTCATAAAGCTTCACCTCACTATATCTAGAGCGTCTAACAGAAATAATCCTAATAGCTCTTAAGCGATAAGTAATTACAGCTGACCAGTGCTTTCCTTTATACTTGGCTATAACTAAATAACGTTCTTCATCTTGAGTTTTAGCCGGAATTTCAATTAACTCAGGGTCATTCCAAAGAGATTGAGCAGCGTAAAAATCAATTCCATGCTTTTGCAAGTTTGATAAACTTTTTGCTCCATCAAATTCAAAAGCTAACATCAAATATATACCATATATAAATAAAAATTAAGCTTAAATGGTATTAAAACATCATTATCAAATCATCTGACGAAAGCGTATTTGATGATCAGATATTGCATCAACGGTAGAAACATAAAAATCTTCGATACTGAGTAATATACAGGTTCAGTTACACCCAAAACCAATTAATACCCGATACCAGTTAATTTATATTGATAAACACCAAAAACTACCTATAATCACTTAAATCGGTGAATAAAAGGAGGGTGGTATGCCTAAACGCGTTAAAGCAACGGAAGCGCCTAATGTACCGGCAATTACCTGCCCAGAACTATTAGGTCAGCTTATTAAAGCTAAGCGTACAGGAATGAAGCTTAAACTTCGTGACTGTGCTGCATTGTGCGGCGTTGGCGTCAATACCTTGTCGCGTCTTGAGCGTGGCAACCCCAACACCACTCTGGCAGCGGCCTTTTCTGTGCTACAAGGCCTGGGTATTCAATTAACAGTAGAGTCAGACACTTCAGCCGAGGAGTGGGTGTAAATGCTGCATTCCGTTAATATCCGCTACGGAGAAAACGTTGTTGGTCATATCGGTCTTAGTGAAGTAACCAAACTTCCGGTTATAGAGTACCAACAACACTGGAAAGGAAACGGCTTCCCTATCTCACCTTCACTTTCTCTAGAGGGCTCTCATACACCGGCTAGTGTCTATAACTATCTGGATAATTTACTCCCCGAAGGGAAAGCCAGAGAGCTACTTGCACAAAACCTTGGCGTCAGCGAAAAGAATGTCTTTCCTCAGGCTTTAGCTCTGGGTCAGGATGTATCCGGAGCCTTTGCATTCACTAATCAGGAAATTCCTTCCCAGCCCATATTCCGTGAAGTTCCACACAACGAGCTCATAGAGCGACTTGAGCAAAAGGAAGACTTTGGACTGCTGCACTGGGACGACAAACCGCGCTTAAACGTTGCTGGTGTGCAGGACAAACTTAATGTTTATATCAGTCCTGATGGTCAAATGGGTTTTGGCGACGGTACCTTATCATCAACCCACATTCTTAAGTTTGAAAAAGCAAATTTGCCACATTTAGTGCTAAACGAATTCATTTGCATGCAGCTGGCTACGCTTTCGGGCTTGCCAACCGCAGAAACAGAGTTTAAACGCTTTGACAAATTTCCCGCTCTTCTGGTCAAGCGCTTTGACAGGCATTACCACACTAACGCGGAAAAAGTATTGCGGCGTCATATTATCGACGGATGCCAGGCACTGGATCTTCCCCGCGACTATAAATACGAACGCAATTTTGGTGACAGTCGCGACGTAAAACATATTCGCGATGGCGCCAGCCTCACAGGGCTTTTTAGCTTTTGCCAGGCATCACCCAGCCCGGCTCAAAATACCATGCAACTTTTGCAATGGCAGCTATTTAACCTGATGATCAGCAACTACGACAGCCACGCTAAAAACGTATCATTTTTCTGGGGTCGCAACAGTTGTAGCTTCACGCCAGGCTACGATTTAGTTAACGTCGCCATGTTCCCCCAGTTTAAACAAGCGCTGGCTATGGCAGTAGGTGATGAGTTTGAGCCTGACCATATACACGCCTACCAGCTTGCAGATTTTGCAGAGAGTTGTGGCTTAAAACGCCCACTGGTGATCGAGTTACTGCGTGAATTATCGGCTAAAGTCCTTCATGTAATCAGCACCCAGGACCTGTCAAAAGAGCTTGAGCAACAAAAGCTTATTTCGGCAGAAGAAAAAGACTATATCGCGCAGCTAATTGAACACATCAAAGCTCGCACATTGCATTTACAGAAGTGTGCCAATGATATCGCCGATGTAACCCTGTAGCCTGGCACTTGTGTCAGGTGAGATATCGTACCTGACGTAAACGTCAGGCTACACAACTAAGGTTAGAATTTTTATAACAAAAACCTAACGTAGCGAGCATTCAAAATATTCAAAATTCCTCTGGCATCGGCTAAAACCATCCGCTAAGGTTGAAGGTACCGACACTGCACTTAGGTGTTTTAGAAACAACAAGAGGTACAGCCATGCGTTTTAAACAGTCTCTTTTAGTCTTAGCAATATCGGGCGCGCTTACGGCGTGCGGCGGAAGCTCAAGCGACTCTTCCAACGACAATACAAGCGGTGGAGGCAACAATACCGACGACGGCACTGCAACCACTACAACAACGGTAGTTAGTGAGGGTGTGATCACAGGTTTTGGCAGTGTGTATGTCAATGGACAACGGTATCGATCAGAAAATGCTGAAATTGCTGTAGGTAACTCCCCTGCTGCGGATGAAGCCCAGTTGAAAGTGGGTATGGTTGTTACCGTTGCTGCTTCTGCGTCAGACGATGGCGAAGACCCGGACGCGCAGCAAATCCGTTACGAAGAACACCTGCAAGGCCCGGTCTCATTCATTGACCGTGAAGCAGAACAAATTGAAGTGCTGGGCCAGACCATTCTCTTTGATGACCTGACCGAGTTTGATGAAACCGATATCGAGACTTTGTCGGTGGGTGATTTCATTGAAGTCAGCGGCTACATCAACGACGAAGGCAACTTTTACGCGACGCTGGTTGAGCTGGAAACCGAAGAAACTGAAATTAAGTTAAAAGGCGAAATCGCCAATCTGGATACCGATGCTCAAACCTTTTCTTTAGCGGAGCTGACTATCGACTACTCTGCGGCGGAATATGAAGACATGACCGCGGACGACCTGGCCGACGGCCTGTTCGTAAAAGTAGAAGGCGATGATTTCGACGGCGACACTCTGACACTCACAGCCAGCAGTATCGAAAACAAAGAAGAAAACGACATAGATAACGACGCCGAAGAAGTCACCATTGCGGGTATCGTTAAAGATTACGACAGCGAAAGCGGCGTATTTAGCGTAAACCGTTACGAGTTTACCCTTAACGACGACACCGAGTTTGATGACGGCAGTTTAGACACACTTGCCAATGGCGTTATCGTAAAAGTTGAAGGTCGCTTTGAAAGCGAACAGTTAATTGCCGATGAAATTGAGTTCAAGGCCACTGACGCCCGCAGCAAAACCGAAGGCCAGGTGACTGACCTCAACGCCGACAACGAAACCTTTATTATTGATAACACCACGTTCAGCGTAACACCTGAAACGCAATATGAAGACGAGTCGGACTTAGACGAACGCAGCTTTACTTTCGACGACATCGCCGTGAACGACTGGCTAAAAGTCATTTCACGTCAGGACGATCAAGGCAATACCATTGCACTTAAGGTAAAACGCATCGACCAGGAAGACCGCGAAGGTGAAGTCAAAGGTCGTGTATCTGATGTCAGCGCAGAAGGTATGACCATAGCGAACGTGGCTGTCGCATTTAACGAGAACACTGAGTTTGTAGGTGAAGACGACAGCATCAGCATTGAACGTTTTATCGAGCTGGTTCAAAGCAACCCGGCTGTTATCGTTGAAGTCGAAGGCGAATACGACGGCGACACGCTAATTGCCGCAAAAGTGGAAGTTGAAACCGTAGGTGGCCAAGACGGCGACGATGATGACGACGAAAACGATGACAGTACCGGCAAAGCTGAGTTTGAAGGCGAAATAGAGTCAATCGAAGGCGACAGCGTTTTCGTCAATGGCAATGAGCTGCGCTTTAGCCAGGACACGGAGTTTGAACTCAACGACGAAGAGGTTGATTTACAAACTTTCTACGATGCTCTTGAAGTGGGCGTTGTTATAGAAATAGAAGGCCTCTGGGTCGACCAAAGTTACATCAAGGTAACTGAGGCCGAACTTGAAACCAATGACGAGGAATAACATCAACGCGCAATAAAATGTGGGTTTAGATAATCCTCTTTTTGGTTATACAGCAGCGGGGCGCCGGCAACAGTTGTTACTTGCCCGCCCGCTGCACTGAGTACCGCATGAGCTGCTCCGGTATCCCATTCGCACGTTGGACCTAAACGCGGGTAAATATCCGCTTTACCCTCAGCTACCAGACAAATTTTCAGCGAGCTGCCCATAGGCACCATTTCATAAGGCTTGCCTAACGCATCCAGCCAGTCGATGGTTTCCTGCGATGGGTGAGAACGCGATCCTACAACCCGCAAAGTATCAGGTTCTTTGGTCGCTACTGAAATAGCTTTGTCGTTTAAAAACGCACCGCGGTCGCGCTCACCTGTGTACATGGCATCCAGCACTGGCGCGTAAACCACACCCGTAATGGGCACGCCTTTTTCAATTAAAGCAATGTTTACCGTAAACTCGCCATTGCGCTTAATAAACTCTTTGGTGCCATCTAAAGGATCAACCAACCAATAACGGCACCAATGCTTACGCTGTTCCCAGCTAATGTCTGATGATTCTTCCGAAATAATGGGGTACTGAGTATCAAGCGCACGCAAACCATCACAAATCACATTGTGGGCGGCTAAATCCGCCTTCGTCAGCGGGCTGTCATCGCCCTTCGTCTGCACATCAAAGTCATCGCTTTGGTAAATGTCCATAATGGCCGCGCCTGCGTCGCGAGCAATGGTTTTTAATTCGTTAAGCATAAATAATCCCGTTATCCTTTAAATACTGCACCACTTGTTCAGCGGCTTGTTCAATGTCCATTTCATCGGTTTTTAAATGCACTTCAGGCTGCTCTGGCGCCTCATAAGGCGACGAAATACCGGTAAAATGCGGAGTATCACCTGCACGTGCCTTTTTATACAAACCTTTAGGGTCGCGCTGCTCGCAAATTTCCAAAGGTGTATCAACAAACACTTCAATAAAACCTTCGCCTGCTAAATCACGAGCCTGTGCCCGGTCCGCAATAAAAGGAGAAATAAATGCTGTACCCACAATCAATCCCGCATCCAGAAACAGCCGGCTGACTTCAGTAATACGGCGAATGTTTTCTACTCTGTCAGTGTCGTTAAAACCCAAGTCTTTGTTCAAACCATGGCGTACGTTATCGCCATCCAGCAGGTAGGTATGACAGCCGAGTTCAAACAACTTACGGTCTACCGCATTAGCAATAGTAGACTTACCAGAGCCGCTTAAGCCTGTGTACCAAAGCAAAGCAGGTTGATGTTGTTTCTGTTTTATACGGTCTTCATGCGACACAGCGGCGTCATGCCAGACAATGTTATCGGCCATTGGTAATTTCATTCAAAAAGTGATGCCCGAATTGTACCGTAAATAATAGCCCTTGCGTAGCCTGACCTTCACGTCAGGCTTTATCCCATTGCTCCATAAGCGACTGCCCCAGAGCATCCTGCAGCGGCTTCAACTGCGCTTCAAACTTCCGCCACTGGCCAATGCCTTTTGCATTAATTGGTTGCCGCACCTGCTCAGAACTGGCCGTTTTCACCCGACGTTCAGCTTTATGCGACTGCAGGCACTGAGGCTCCAGCGGTAACTCCAGGTATTCAAACAGCGCTTTAATTTCAGCTTCCGGGTCGTCCACCAACTGCTCGTGAACCACGGTATGAATAGCACCGGGGTATACATGCTGCCAATGCGCCATAAGCTCTACGTAATCACGATAGTAATCCGCCAGCATATCCAGGCCATAACTGAACTCCTGCCCTTCAGCAAATAACTGCTTATAGGCACTAAAGCAGCAGTCCATCGGGTTTCGCCGGGCATCAATAATCTTGGCGTCAGGAAGCAAGGTTTTAATCAGTCCAATATGACGGAAGTTATTCGGCATTTTATCGGTAAAAAATGGCGCGCCGGTTCTGTAAACGTCGGTTTCACTCAGGTAACGCTGCCCAAGCTTCTCCAATTTTTCCGCGGTTAACTCATCCAGCACGTATGGGTATTTGGGCTTTTCTGACTGCACCTGGCGTCCATTCAAACCGTGTGCAATTGCCGGAATGTTCGGTAACTCTAACGTACCTTCAATTTTAGAATGTGCTGCCAGTATTTGCTCAACCAAAGTCGAGCCGGCACGCGGCAAGCCAACGATGAATATGGGCGTCGCCTCTGCCTTAAGTGACACAGTTGGCAGCTGCTTCATTTTTTCTTCGGCAAAGTAATCTCGCTGGGCCTCAATACGCTGCGACAAAACTTCGGGTTTAAAGTTACTGGAGTCGCGCTTTAAGTCATTACCCTGCTTATAAAAATCAAAGCTCTTTGCATAATTTTTCCGCTGCTCAAAGGCTTTACCCAAGGCAAAACAAAAGTGAATACGGTCATTTAAATGCGTCCTTGAGTCCTCGGCTGCGCGCTCCATCGAAACAACTTCGTTGTCACTAAATTCATAAGTTTTCAGGTTGGCCAGGCTCCAATAGGCATCACCAAAATCAGCACGTTCCTTATACGCACTCTGATAACTCTTTACCGCGTCCTGCTGTCGGCCAATGGCTTTCAGTAAATGCCCTTTCGCAACATAAATTCCCGCAATGTCTTCGTTCTTCTGTTCGTTAATCAGCTCGTCGTAAAGCCGCAGTGCTTGTTCATCGTAGTCTAATGCGGCCGATAAATTCGCAAACAACGCCTTATACAGAGGGTTATCCGGCTCTTTTTCAAACAGCTCTTTCGCGTGTTTATAAGCATCGCTGTGCTTCTGCCTACGCTGCAGCACTTTAATGTAATCAAACTTGGCTAAGTCATAGTCGGGCTCTAATACCAGTACGCTTTCTAACAAAAACTCGGCATCGTTCATTACGTCCAGCTGAGCACCAATATTCGCAAGAGTTCGCATTGCTTCAATATGGTGTGGGTTACGTTGCAAAAACGCGCGGCAGATTTTCTCAGCTTTATAGTATTTCCCTTCGTGATAAAGGTTCAGTGCCGCCAACACCTCTTTCGGCTGTCGCAGCAGAAAATTCGTCTGTTGCTGGTTGCGCTCGGCTTGTTCGGTATTACCGCTCTTAGCTTCCAACTTTGCAGCCGCTGCCCAACTGGCATGTAACGCCGGGTTTAATCGAATGGCCTGATAATAGTGGTTTAACGCATCTTCGTCTTTGCCCTGAGCTTTCAGGGTGTGCGCCAGTTCCTGCAATGCGCGACCGTATTCCGGCCACTGTGCCAATAAAGCCTGCAGCGTTGTTGCGGCCTGCTCAAGTCGGTTTAAGTAACGATAAGCCACCGCTTCATAATACAGCGACTCTTTCTCTGCATCGCCTGACAAGCCATCACGCTCTTGCTGCAAAAGCTTAAGCGCTTGTTCAAACTGACTCTGCGCCAGGAGTTTTTTTATGTGATCCATAACGACCGTTATTCCCTCACAATGAAAAAAGGGGCCAGTGAAGGCCCCCTGTACTCAAATTATCTTATCAATAGAATGAGTAAGACACTGACAAGCCGATTGACCGAGGACGATTGGTTGTCGTTCTCAAGATATCGTCTTGCGTATTGGTATACAACTCAGCACGCTCATCGGTGATGTTTTTGATGTAAAGCTTAGCGCTCCACTGATCTTTCATCACACCAATTGAGGCATTGCCGATATTGTACGAGTCCTGCTTACCGCCTGCCTGTTCAACTTCAGCAGCAACCAGCGACGGGTAAGTCTCGCCCGCATAAATCCAGCCCACTTGAGCAAAGGCATCCCAGTTATTCTCAAGCGTCCAGGTATAGCGGCCACGGAGATTACCCTGTACCTTCGGTGTCAGTGGCAGCTCAGAGCCAATTGGCAAGGTGCGGACAATGCCCTGACCGGTACGAGTCAACTCGGTATCGTTGTACGACAACGCACCACTGAAGGTAAAGTTGTCGGTCATACGCCAGGTGAAATCAGTTTCCAGACCACGAATTTCTGAGTCCGCGGCATTATCCACAAAGGTCAGAATTGAAATGTCGGTGTCCAGACGCGTAATTTGCATGTCGTTCCACTCAACAAAGTACGCATTACCGTTCCAGCGCAATGAGTTATCCAGCATCAGTGATTTCCAACCAAACTCATAGTTGACCACTTCATCCGACTCATAAACCGTATTAACGACACCCGTTTCTTCCGTACCCTGACCACCAGCGCGGTTAAAGCCGCCCGGGCGGAAACCTTCGGAATACGTGGCGAAGAATAAGGTATTCGGTGTGTACTGATAGCTCAAGGTGAACTTAGGAATTACGTCATCCTGTTCAAGCGGCTCGTCAGTATGGCCTGCGGTTGAATTGTAGTCACGCCCCGCATCGCCGTCGGTGCCTTTTGAGGCAAAGCTGGACTGGCCGTAAAAGTCCGACTCCATGTCGTACCAACGCAAACCAACCGTAGCAGCCCACTGCTCAGTGAAGTCATAAGTAAACTCACCAAAGGCCGCAATTTGCTCTTCGGTACGCGTAATGTCATTAAAGAAACCGACACGCGGCGGACGAGTGTTCGGGTTATTGGCATACACACCTTCCATTGGTGCGTTCGGCACAAAACCTAACTCTTCCGGGTTAGAGAAGTAAACGTAATCGTCCTGGGTGTTAATTTCAAAGTCATCGTAGAACACACCGGCTGTAATACGCGCGTTGTCAGTGAAGTCATAGTTGATACGAGCTTCCTGCGTAAAACGATTGTGTTCCTGGTAGCCTTTAAAGCCCTTGGTCGGGTCGACACAGTTTTCTGCCATGCCATCATCGCCATAGTTACAGGTGTAATAAACGATGAAGGTACCCGAAGTGTTGTACCCCGTGTAGTCAACTGACTGTTCAATCTCACGGTTTAAGTAACCACCGGTGTACAGCACTTCCAGTGCGCCTAAACGCCCGTCGAGTGTCCAGGTGGTCAAATCAAAGCTGTCTTCCAGTTCATCGGGGTAATAGCGTTCAACGTCTAAATCGCCTACATCCGGGTCGTAGTCAAACACACCATCAGCGCCTAAGTCCTGCGCCTGGTGTTGCAACAACAATTCCCAGTTGCTGTTAATCAGGTACTTAGCACTCAGACGGAAGCCTTTGTAGTAACTGTCGTTAAAATCTTCTTCCGCAAGGTGCGTGTTAAATGCACTGGTGAATTCGGTACCGTCATCCATCAAAGCTTCCATGGACGGATCCATTGAGCGGTAGTTCGGGTTGTTGGGGTCGATAGAGAACTCACCCGCCACGTTATCGATATAACCACCACGGTTGACGTTATAAAACGCACCGCGCACAGCTAAGTCGTTGGTCACCGGAATATTAATATAACCCTCGGCGGAGCTGCTCATTTCCCCTTCAGCCATGGTTTCAAAGCCAGTGGTAAAACCTGCTTCGAACGCGCCTAAAACCGGCTTTTTAGTGATGTAGCGAATGGTACCTGCTTGCGAGCTTGCGCCAAATAGTGTGCCTTGCGGTCCGGGTAACACCTCTATGCGCTGCAAGTCAGTTGCGTAAACATCGAGGTTACGCCCGGGAGCGGTCACCGGCTGCTCGTCAACGTACAGAGCCACGTTAGGCATGGTGCCCTGTGCACCTGACAGCATCACCGTAATAGGCTGAATGGACATGCCGCGAATAAACACATCGTTCTGCCCAGGCCCACGGCCACTGGAAGTAACATTCGGTACATATTGTGCGTAGTCGTCAAAGTTTCCGATATTTTGCTCTTTTAAATCGCGGGAACTTAACGCCTGCACAGCGGTTGGAGTTTGTTGGATATTTGTCGTGCGCTTGGTAGCGGTAACATTAATGGTTTCAATTTGCTTCGATGTTTCTGCCTCTTCTTGTTGCGTGTCCTGTTCTTGCGCAACTGCTGACGAAGAAGCAGCTAATGCTATAAAGATAGCTGAGCTCAACTTATTATATTGAAACATGGGTTCTCCCAGTTTGAGTGTAAAAAATCTCCTTCAAAAAAGCAGTGAACCGTCACTGCGTCTAATCTTACGAATCTTTACAATTATATAGGTTCTGGAGCTCAGATCCAAAAACAGCAAAGCCCTAAAAAGAAAAACCGCATTCAGGCAGCACCCAAATGCGGTTTTCATTACTACAACAAGAATTAACGCTTAATAACGTGCAACTCGTTGCGAGGTTCAATCACCTCAATACGTGCAGCGCGAACTAAATCGCTACCGCGCAGTTTCTCAACCAGCTCGTTCAGGTCAGCGCCTTCTGGTGCCTTTAATAAGCCCAGACCAACACGCGAATCCTGACTAACAATATCCAGCCCGAATTCTTGCGCAATGGCAGCTAAACCTTGCTCGCCGGCTAAAACCGTCAGGTTACCACTAATAGTAGCAACGTTACGGGTTACTTCGTTATACACTTCAACGCCACCCGTTAACTTAGGTGCTTTAACGTCAGAGCTCTTTTCCATCATGCGGTAAGTGCCGAACGCACGTGCGTCAGATACCGTTGCCGGAAGTTCTGCTTTGGCGACACTCTTCTGACTGTCATTGGTCAGGCGGTCATCAACAGCCTGATCCTGAGCGACAACAGAGCCTGCCATCAATAAACCTGATGCAGCTAAAGCCATCATTGTTAATTTCATAACTTCTTCTCCTTTGCCTTGTTATTAATGACCAAACAGACGGACATTAACCTGATCAACAAGGCTGTTTTCCGTATTATTCAAGTACGTACCACGATCTTGACCATTCGTATCAACAACACGAACTGTCCAGGTGCCGGCAGAAGACTCGCCTAAAAACGCGTTAGTCAGTAACGGGCTGCTTGGATGATAAATATGATCCAAATCACCACCTAATGCGCCTAAACCAAAATAAGCACCTAACGACGTACGTGAGGTAGCAATTACCGATTTAGTGCCAGCCGGAGACGTCACTTCAATCGCAATATCAGAACCTGCTGTCGTTCCAGAAATGTTACCCATGTAGGCATCAGCCATTGCCATGTTGCGTACTGACAAACCAAGCTGCATACCTTCAATAGTCACGTCTTCTTCAACCGTAATTTCAATTGAAGCACCTTCCGCATTGTTATCTGGCACTGCAACCGGTGTTTCTAATACAGTTTCTAACCATTCAGTTTCAACTAACTCTGGTAATTCGACCGAACCAGACATCGCAAGTTCAACTGCGGCACCTGCATTAGGACGACCAAAGCCGTATAAGTTGTTAAAGCTGAAGCCAGCTGCGTTCTCTACCCAACCCTGGTGCGCAACGAAAGTACCGTCGCCAACCGTCAGTTCAATTGGTGCATCATCAGCATCAACCTGAGTAGCAGTCGCGGCCAGAATATGGCGAATTTCGCGCCAGCTTAATTCAGGATTCGCTTCAGCAATCAGGTTAACCACACCAGATGTGTTAGGCGCGGCAGATGAAGTACCATTAAAGGTGTTGGTGTAGTTACAGCTTAAGTTGCTCTCGCTGTAATCACCCATTGGGTTATTAAACGGATAAACACGCTCATGGAAGTCATCAAGACCTAAGCTAGCAAGGAATGAACCATTGGTTGCCATAAAGCTGTCATAAGCCGCCCAACCAGCGTAACCGCGAGTACAAGTTGTCTGGTCAGTGGTTACCATTGCGGGCTCTGTGTCGCCATATTCACCCGCGGGTGCCGAAACGAACAAGTTTGAGCCAGCAGTAGAGTAACTGGTGTGGTTACCATCAGAGTTTACTGCACCAATAGAGATAGTATAGAAGCTGGCATTGCTTGAGTCCCAGTTACCGTCAAAACAACTGAATACGCGGCTTGCGCCTTCAACTACGCCAGCTTGCTGTGCATTACACATTTGTGATGCTTCCGGCCAGTTGCCAGAGCTGACAAATGAATTACCGGCTGACTTAATGTTCAGCGCACCCAAACCATTACGCAACTCTTTAGTCGGGTAGCTAACAATCGTTTCATCAATTTCGTCAGTTGCGAAAATAACCGGAGCCGTTGAACCGTAACTGCGGTTAAAGGTTACAACGTTATCGTTTACGCCGATACCAGAGCCTGCCATACCATGAGCCATCATGAGGTTACGGTCTGTCTGCGTACCTCCGCCACCCAGGTAGTTCATACCAATCAAGCTTGCGTTAGGAGAAACACCGCGTCCACCTAAACCGTTCCAGCCTTTCGCTGCAATCAAGCCTGAAACTGACGTTCCGTGGTCGCCGCCGTCGCCTAATACAGTTGGATCAGTGCGGTCTCTTGCGCCGTCAATAAAGTTAATAGAACGACCTGGCAGAACGTTCATTTGTAAGTCTTCATGGTCAACAGCTAAACCCTGGTCAACCACAACAGAAATAGAGCCTTCACCAGTAATACCTTGCTGGTATGCACCAATAACGTTTAGATCTTCGCCTGGAACCAGGATACTTTCGTCAAAAAAGTAAACCGCTTCCGCTTGTTCTTCCGTCCAGCCCTGAGCAATACGCAGTTCGCGCCATGCTTCAAATACTGAATCGGCCATAGCAAAACCGGTTTGTCCGGTGTTGCGCAAGTGCCATTGTTGGTCAGCCAGCGGGTCACCTTGTACATTTTCAACCGTTACCTGCGTTGAAGTGGTTAGTTCGCCATCGCTCACGTCAATGTTAATCACTGCCGCTTCTACACGAATAGGAGTGTAAACAAAGCTACCGTCGCTGTTTATTTCAACAGAGCCCGGAGGTGTATCTTCACCTTCAGGTGTTACAACGCTAGCAGAATAAGTTAATTCGTCGCCGTTTGGATCGGTTGCCGTTACTTGTCCCTGAACCGGCATCCATTGCATACCTTCAGCGGCAACTTCCGCCGAAACCGTTGGCTCGTAATTATCATCACTGCCGCCACAGGCTGCTAAGCCCATTACAACAGCAGCTGATAATGCCGTTAATTTAAATTGTTTTACTGGCATTTTTACCTCGTTTTATGTAGTTCCCCTAAAAAGGAACAACACTATAACGACATTGTTAAATTACCGTTAACGCAATTTGTAACAAAGTATTAACCGTTGTTACAGATCATTAACTTAAATCAAAAAGGAAACACTAAGGGGATAAGCCACAGACTCATGGCAATGTAGGTAATGGCTACTGGCAGGCCGGCGAGGATAAAATGTTTCAGCCGGTAATGGGTGGCGTTGAAAACCATTAAATTGGTTTGGTAACCGTAGGGGGTAATAAAGCTGGCAGAGGCGGCAAAAGCCACACCCATAATCATGGGGAAAGGGTCAACACCCATACCTAAGGAAAGCGAATAAGCCACGGGGAACATTAACGCCGCAGCCGCGTTGTTGGTAACAAGCTCTGTCAGCAAATAAGTAATTAAAAACACACCGGCAAAGGTCAGAAAAGCGCCCTGCCCGGCTAAGGTTGTTGAGGCAAAATCGCTGACAGCAGACGAAAGCCCGGTCGATTGCATAGCGGTTGCCAGACAAAGCGCACTGGTAACTATCAGCCATATTTCTACCGGAAAACGGCGTTTTATTTCATTTAACCGCAAGCAACCGGTAGCTAATAAAACTGCCAGCAAAAACAGCACACCCATAAATAATGAAGCACCGCTTACTACAGTAGCCGCAATCATGCCAACAAAGCCCCAAAGGGTGAGCTTTTCGCGCCAGCCGCTCAGCATATTTTCGGGCTTTACCCCGCTCAGCAGGTAAAAGTTCTTCGTTAGGTTGGTACGGGCGGAAAAGTCCGGTCCGGTTGCCAGCAACAGAATGTCACCAGCGCGCAAACGCACATAGCCTAAACGGCCGCTAATGCGCTCACCTTCACGGCGTACAGCTACAACCGCCGCATCAAAGCGTGCCCGGAACCCGGTATCCCGCAGAGTTAAACCACAAAGTACCGACTCTGACTTAATGACCACTTCGGTCAGTTCGTGGGTTTCCAGGCCTTTCTGTTCAGCAAATAACTCCAGCCCGGGGAACTGCTTCAGCACTTTAACCTTGCTGACATCACCGGTAAAAATGAGCTTATCACCTGCCTGCAGCACATCGTAACGCGCTACTGGTCGTAGAGTTTGTTCGCCCCGGTGTAGCTCGGCCAGGAATAACTCTTCAAGGTGACGTAAACCCGCCCCTTCTACCGTTTTACCTACTAAAGGGGAGTCGGCTGTCAGCTCGGCTTCGACAAAATAGTCAGCACCGACTGAGGCTTCCTCTTTAATATTGGGCAAGAACCAACTCACTACGTACAGCACCAATAATCCAGCACCCAGTACACCCACGCCTACCAGCGTAAAATCAAAAAAGGCAAAGCCGCTGTGGCCGGTTTCGGTAAATAAGCTATTGACGATTAGGTTTGTGGACGTACCAATTAAGGTGAGCGTGCCACCCATAATGGCAGCGTAGGAAAGCGGTATCAGCAATTTAGAAGCAGCAACAAAACGGTTGCGTCGCACAGAGTTCAGTAAGGCCGCAACCACCGCAGTATTGTTTAATAACGAAGAGGCTAACGCACTAAAGCCCATCACTCGCCAGGTGGTACCGGCAACCGACGGGCTAAACAGATAACGCGACAGGGTTCGCAGTAAGCTGGTTTTTTCCAAAGCGTAGGAGATGAGCACCAGCATAACCAAGGTGGCTAAGCCCGGGTTGGCTGCGTTATCCAGCAGCGCATCCTGACCTACCCAACCTGTCGCCAGGCAAACTAACATGGCGCCGGCAAAAATCATTGCAGAGCGTTCCTGGTAGCGGATCAACAGACCCACCATCAGTAGCATTAACGCTATAAGCCCCGCGCCGGCAAGTGTCATAGCGTTATTTCAACAGATCCTTCGCTTCCCAATGCGGGAAGTGCTTACGAACTAACGCATTCAGCTCTAACTCAAACTCACTGTAGTCGTGTTTTTGAGTTTCACCTTCAGCAGAATCCGACAACGCCTGCTCAATCATACCCGCACCAACGGTCATATTGGTCATACGGTCAATGACAATAAAGGCACCAGTTTTCGGGTTGCTTTGGTAATCGTCAAACATCACTTTTTCGGTAACGCGAACATCCACTTCGCCAATTTCATTCAGCTCCAGCTTGCCGGCTTTATGCTCAGCAAAGGTATTCACATCTATGCGATGCTGAACTTCCTCGAACTCACCGGTGGTCAATTTGCTATTGAACTTCAGATAGTATTCGCGATGCGTCTGCAGTGCGTCTTCATTCATCCACACCAACTTAGCGCGGAAGCGACTGGAGACATTCGGCAGCGAATCCTTCTTCACAATCATATCGCCGCGGCTGATATCAATTTCGTCGTTCAGCGTCAGCGTTACTGCCGCAGGTGCTAATGCTTTTTCGTGCTCACCTTCAAAGGTCACAATCGACTTAATGGTCGAAATTTTTCCGGAAGGCAGAACCCGAATGGTATCGCCAACCGCAATGTCACCCGAAGTAATAGTACCGGCAAAACCGCGGAAGTCGGAATTTGGGCGGTTCACATACTGTACTGGGAAGCGGAACTCAGCACTGTCGGCTTCACGCTCAATAGACATGCTTTCCAGATATTCCATTAACGGAGAACCGCGGAACCAACTGAGCTTTTCACTCGGGTTTACCACGTTGTCGCCGCGTAGCGCCGAAATTGGCACAAAACGAATGTCCGGAATATCCAGAGAACCGGCCATTTCCAAATAATCGGCCTGAATTTGCTTGTAGGTGTCCTGCGAATAGTCCACCAGGTCCATCTTGTTAACGGCGACTATCACATGCTTTATGCCAAGCAATGAGCAGATAAAGCTGTGGCGACGCGTTTGGGTCTGAACACCTTTGCTGGCATCGACAAGAATAACTGCAACATCACAGGTTGAAGCGCCGGTTGCCATATTACGCGTGTACTGCTCGTGGCCCGGGGTGTCAGCAATAATAAACTTACGCTTATCGGTCGAAAAGTAACGGTAGGCCACATCAATGGTAATGCCCTGCTCACGCTCAGACTGCAAGCCGTCAACCAACAGCGCCAGGTCAACTTCATCGCCCTGAGTACCGGACTTTTTCGAGTCTTCGGTAATGGCTGCTAACTGGTCTTCAAAAATCATTTTACTGTCGTGCAGCAAACGACCAATTAAGGTACTTTTGCCGTCATCGACGCTGCCGCAGGTAATAAAACGCAGCAGCTCTTTGTTCTCGTGCTGCTTCAGGTAGGCTAAAATATCTTGTTCAATTAAAGGACTAGCATGGCTCATTACATTTTTACTACTTAAAAGTAGCCCTCCATTTTTTTCTTTTCCATAGACCCGGCACTGTCGTGATCAATCACACGGCCCTGGCGTTCAGACGTGGTTGTCAGCAGCATTTCCTGAATAATTTCCGGCAAAGTTGCCGCCTCAGACTCAATGGCGCCAGTTAACGGGTAGCAACCCAGGGTACGGAAGCGCACCATTTTCATTTCCGGCGTTTCGCCGTCTTCTAATGGCATGCGCTCGTCGTCCACCATAATTAAGGTGCCGTCGCGTTTAACCACAGGCCGTTCTTTAGCAAAGTACAGTTCTGGAATATCAATGTTTTCCAGGTAAATGTATTGCCAGATATCTAGCTCAGTCCAGTTAGACAGCGGGAATACACGAATGCTTTCGCCTTTATTCACTTTACCGTTAAAAATATTCCACAATTCAGGACGCTGGTTTTTTGGGTCCCAACGGTGGTTTTTATCACGGAAGGAATACACACGCTCTTTCGCACGGGACTTTTCTTCGTCACGACGGGCGCCACCAAAGGCCGCATCAAACTGGTATTTGTTAAGCGCCTGCTTCAGTGCCTGAGTTTTCATTACGTCGGTATGCAAGGCACTGCCGTGCGTGAAAGGGCCAATGCCCTTTTCAACGCCTTCGGGGTTAATATGCTCTAACAGTTCAAAGCCGTGCTTTTCCGCCATGCGGTCACGAAACTCAATCATTTCGCGAAACTTCCAGGTGGTATTCACGTGCATTAACGGGAACGGAATTTTTCCCGGAGCAAAGGCCTTACGCGCCAGGTGCAATAATACCGATGAATCCTTGCCCACCGAGTACAGCATAACCGGGTTATCAAATTCCGCCGCCACTTCGCGGAAAATGTGAATCGATTCGTACTCCAACGCCTTTAAATGCGTTAACTTCTCTTCGCTAATCATTGGTTTCCCACTATTTTCGTTAAACCTGTAAATCTTATTTATGCTTCGCCTGACGTTGCTATCGTAACCTGACATTCATGTCAGGTGAGATATCGTTCCTGACGTAAACGTCAGGCTACATCATCTCATTCTCTGAATTATTGCATCCGTACTTTCGTCAAAGGACTCATCGCTTTCGCCATCCAGTACGCTCAGTAAATCCATGGCAATTTCCTTACCTCTCTCCACACCCGGCTGATCAAAGCTGTTCAGGTTCCAGATAACCCCCTGAGTAAACACTTTATGTTCGTAAGTGGCTATTAAGGCACCAAAACTTTCCGGTGTCAGTTCATCCATTATTAATAAGTTAGACGGATGCCCGCCCGGGTAATTGTCACGTGGTGAAGTTTTATTCTCGCTACCTTCCCACATTAAACGACGGTGCGCCAAACAGTTGGCTACTGCCAGCCGCTGCTGCTCTGCCAGGCCGTCCTGCACCGCTTTCTCAAAACCCGGGGCTTCGCGTTTTAGTACCGCGACAAAGTCCGCGGTAAATTCATCGTAGCCCTGGTGCAAGTGCTGAAAAAACGCATGCTGCCCGTTTGGCCCAAAACCGCCCCAAATAATAGGCCCGGTTGGGTAATCAATAGCTTTATTATCGGCCGTTGACTGCTTACCGTTACTTTCCATATCCAGCTGTTGCAGGTAGTTAGGCAACATACGTAAGCGGCCGTCATACGGCAAAATAGCCAGGTTGTTTATGCCCAGTTGTTCGCGGTTATACACCCCATAAAGCGCCAACAACACCGGCAAGTTGTCTTCCAATGGTTCTTCTAAAAAGTGTTCATCCAGGGCTTTTGCACCTTCCAGCATGCGCTCAAAAGGTCGCATACCTGTGGTTAAAGCAATGCTTAAACCTAATGCCGACCACAATGAAAATCGCCCGCCAACCCCTTCACCAAAAGTGAATTGTTGAGCCGGTGGTATGCCATAGTCAGTCATAGCCTGTCCATTAGCCGACACACCAATTACATGCTTTTCCAGCCATTGTTCCTGAGTGAGCGCAGGCTCTATCCACTTGCGTACGGTGTCTACATTGGCAAAGGTATCAACCGTGCTAAATGACTTAGAGGAAACAATAAATAAGGTCGTTTCCGGATCAACAATAGGCAGAACAGCATATAGCTGGCCGCCGTCCATAGAGGACACAAAATGCACCTGTAAGTCATGCAAAGCGGCATCATTCGCGAATTCGCGCAAGGCAAAGGCCCCCATTTGAGGGCCTAAATCAGAACCGCCCACACCAATGTTCACCACATCGGTAATGGGTTTCCCGGTACTGCCTAACCAACGGCCGGAACGTAGCTTTTGGACGGTATCGACAAAGCGGGTTTTGCGGTTGCTTTGTTTGGCTACAGCATGAACAGAGCGGCTGAGTACATGGGTAACCGGGCGATCTTCACTGAGGTTTCGGTATTCACCACAGCACAATTGCTGACGGTATTCATCAAAGTTCTTAGGTAAGCGCTCGCCAACAGCGTCAATAAGCTCATCGACTGAAAGTTTTTGATAACTGGTATCTAAGGCTAAAAAAGGTCCGTTTTTAATCATTGTTTCATCCATTTCCCATCACGCAACATCGGTCTCATCATCACTGCAGGTACGGTGTTTATTCCAAATTACGTCACAAATATGGTCATCAAGCGGTGCATACCCAGTTGGAGCATCCAGTAGTAACTGGCGTAGCTCATCAATAGCAAAACGCTGGCAGGCGTCGTCTAATAGCCCCAGCAACTTCTCCATTTCATCCCAACTTAAAGCCTGTTCATTGGCACGCAAAATACGGGGGTGGTCGCTGGCTTCTACGTTGTCACCAATTAACAGCTCTTCATAGAGCTTCTCGCCGGGGCGTAAGCCGGTAAACTCAATAGCAATGTCACCGTGCGGATTTTTCTCAGTCTTCTCTTCAAGGCCGGAAAGCCGAATCATTTTACGGGCTAAATCCACAATTTTGACTGAGTCGCCCATATCCAGCACAAATACCGAGCCTGAGTGGCCCATAGTTCCAGCCTGAATCACTAGCTGCGCGGCTTCTGGTATGGTCATAAAAAAGCGGGTAATGTCGGGGTGAGTCACGGTTACCGGGCCACCATGTTCTATTTGTTCTTTAAACAACGGAACCACCGAGCCTGAAGAGCCCAGAACATTACCGAAGCGCACCATAGAAAACCGTGTTTTAGGCTGCCGCTGAGCCAACCCTTGAAGAACCAACTCTGACAGGCGCTTAGTTGTACCCATTACATTGGTAGGTCGAACAGCTTTGTCAGTAGATATTAATACAAACTGCTTAACACCGGCTGAAATAGCTGCTTCTGCCGTATGCCAGGTGCCAAACACGTTATTGCGCACGCCTTCGACCATATTGTACTCCACCAAAGGCACGTGCTTGTATGCAGCTGCGTGGTAAACGGTGTCGACAGCAAAAGTTTTCAATACGGTTTCTATGCGGTTGCGTCGCTGCACTGTGCCTATTACCGGAATAATTTCGGCACCTATGCCCTGCTGCCGGCAAGTTTGAGTTAACTCACGCTCAATGGCGTATAAAGCAAACTCTGACAGCTCATACAAAACCAGGGCTTTAGGTCGCTGTTTTAGTATCTGTCGGCAAAGTTCAGAGCCAATAGAACCACCGGCGCCGGTTACCAATACGGTTTGCCCGGTAATGTGCTTTTCCATTAACTGCGGTGCGGGAGTCACCGGGTCACGCCCCAATAAGTCTTCAACTTTAACGTCCTGCAACTGGTCAATGGACAAGTCCCCATTCACCATATCGGCCATACCCGGTACGGTTTGTACTTTTACCGGCAAGGTTTCTAAGGCGTCTAGTATTTGTCTTCTGCGTGAACGCAAGGTACTGGGTAGTGCTAATAGAATACGCTGAATGTCCAAATCACGAATTGCGCACTCTATATCCTTTGGCGCAATAACTTTTAGACCCAATACCGAGGTGTCTTGTAAGCCGCTGTCGTCATCAACAAACAGTACGGGGTGGAACTCGTCACCATTTGACAGCGCCTGAGCCAATTGCCGCCCGGCAGAGCCTGCGCCGTAAATGGCAACGCGGTCTTTTTGGCGGCTCATAACCCGTTGGTAGGCTTCACGAACAATCAAACGGCTGCCGCCAGTGAGCAAAAAGGCTATCAGTACGTAGTTCACTACGGCAGAAACCGGCAAAGCAATGCCCATCCATAGCGCGCCTAAAACCAGCAAAGCACCGCTGAGTATTACCGTAAAAAACACCAGGCTCAGTACTTTAAAACCAACGTAACGCACCACCGCGCGATAAAGCCCGAAGCGAATAAAGGCCAGCAAGGTGATACCCATTACCAAACCAGCCAGAATTAACCATTGAGACCACCGCAGCGGCATAATGGCATCAAAACTCAGTAGGTACGCGGCAAGCATGGCTACGGTAATTGACGCCACGTCAATTACCAGGCCAATGCCACGTTTTACATTACGCGGTAACTGCATTAACACTTTTAATGCTTTCAAAAAGTGCTCCCTTCCTTTAAAAGCCTGAAAAGATCATACCACATTAACGGTTATAAAAAGGTGATCTGTCATCGGTATAGTCGTATAAGCGAGCCCTTCGATGCAACTGTTGGCCACCATTACGTGACAATGGAATCCAACTGAAACCAACACGCTCACGGGTATTCCGTACACTCATTAAGTCAAACGGAATACTAATGAAGAAGCCTTTAGTAAAGCTGCCTTCGCCGTATTCCTCGGAAGACACATCGGTAAATGCCGCAAAAGCTCCGGCTACCACACCACTGTCAAACCGCTTCTGTAAGGTTACGTTAACACCTTGGTCACCCGCTAGGAATTGCCCAAAATCTAACTGTAGTAAGGTATCTGACAACCAAGGCATTTGATAATAAGCACTGACAAAACCAGTCGTCACCTCATAGTCTAAGAAACCGCTACCACCGGTAAAGTTTCGCTGACGCACCCGGTTAACGTGGGCGCCGAACGCCCATGGGCTGTCTATGGGTCGATACAGTACTTCGGCACCGGCACCACCAAACATCCGCTCAAGGTAACCAGCATAGGCCATAGCAAACCAATCCTGCCCCAAACGTTTATGATAAGTTACCTGAGCAGAGTCTAGCCAAACATCGTTTTGAACGTAGCGGCGCACCTGCGTACGCACTTCTGGTAGCTGAGAAGGGCCACCACCCAGGAAGTTAAACTCGTCGTAGTTATTCGCGAGGTTGATCCCAGCTTCAGCAAACACTTCCAAATTTTCTGTTAGCCAACGCTTACCAAAAGCATAAACGCCTAACTGGTAGGTATGAAAGTTTTCAGGGCTACCAAAGTCCTGCTGGAAAAAAGGCTTTAAGCCATAACTATTGCTAAAGTGGTAATCTGGGTTGAGCTTCCATTTTTCGCTGTCTTTATCTGGTTTTCCTTCCGGATAAACGCGAGTGAACAGCTCTTCGGTTTCCTCAACGGTTTTACTCGGGTCCTCGTTACGAATGCGGCGTTTAAAATCTTGCGCCTGAACTTGAGTGTTAACGTTAGGCTCAAACAGCACCTGGTCCACAATATTGTATGTCTTTACTGAGTCCGGCAGTTCAGCAGACAAAACCCTGGCGGCGCGATCATAAGCCTCATTACTATTACGGAAACGATGGTGGTATGCATACATCGTCACTTCATCATCTGTTGCTGCAAAGCGCGCTCCACTAAAGGCACCCTGCTTACGCAGCTCACTGCGAAGCGCTGTCCAACTTACATCGCTTAACTTGTCTGCTTTTGGCTTTTGTGGCGGAGTTTTATCCGGCATAGTTTTAACCTGATTCAACTCGTTAAAGTTTGTTCTCAGACTAAAGTTAAACATTAGAGTATCGCCACGCTCGTAACTTAGCTGCACATCGAAGTACTCGGTTACCTGGTAGTTCGCACCAAAATTCCAACGACTGTCCGGTTTAATGGGGACACCAGCCTGGTCATCACTGTAGTCATTACCTTCATACTCGGCTTTTAAACTCAGAGGCTCCCAAGGAGTCTGGTACTCTATACCACCAAAAAACGAAGTAGTACCAGTGAACCATTGATCATACTCGAGTTTTCCGCCTCGTCCGCTAAAACGAGGCTCTCTGCGACAGTAATCATCAGCTAATTCACAAAATGGGTTTGTTATATTATCGTACGTTCCTAAACGACCAAACCCTAACCCCAAGCTAATATCAACGGGACCAAAGCGCTTGCTGCCAACAATATACTCCGCATCGAACAGCCCTGTCCCGGCTAAGTCACGGAAACCAAGGCTAACTTCAGGTAACCAATAGCTTTCTTTCCAAAGCCTAGCTTTTACATCAAAGCCCTTGTCCGTCAATATATTATCCCCACTAAAGCCCGGAAACTCACTATATAAGCGATTAGGGAAGCGTGTATAAAATGCTGTGGCTTCCAGCCAAGGTAAAAGTTGCAAATTAACAGTGTAACGGCGGTACTCTTCTATATCACTGTAGGTAATGGCTAGTTGGCCCTCTTTTGCCATACGAGCTGTCGGGTTTTGCATTAAACCGACTGAACCGTAGTTGTTATAACTCGGCTGCAAATCTAGACGCGACCAGTGTCTTTCCGGCGTAGGGGCAAAACGCACTTTATGTAAAGGTGCATTCGTTTCAGCCCTTACAGATTCGTTTGTCACAAAGTGCGTTAATAAATCACGAACGTTCTTATCTAAATTTTTGAACTTAGGAGGCAACTGATTCTTTTCAAAACCCAACCACAAAATGTCACCCGGTAATAGCTCTGTATTATCCTGTTTATAATAACTCCAGTTACTTTCTTTTTGCTCCGCAACAGATACCTTTACCGCTGTTTCTTTATTATATGATTCAAGTAAAGACACTTGCTCGTCAATGCTATCTAACCAGTTGGCTACTGTTTTCCCGGTATGAAACTGATAACTCCCGGGCTTTGAAACTAAACCAAATACGTAAATTGAATTAGGCCTTTCAGAGACCACTAACTCGTAGTTGCCCTCTGGTAGCAAAGGGTTATCTGCCAAGCGTTGCCTTGCCTGCTCTATGCTTATTTCTCCCCAAGGCTGCTTACCAAGTTGCCAACCTCTTATTTGTCCTGACAGCATAGCAGCGGCCTCTGCTTTGCTCGCTTCTCTTCGACTTTGCCAATAACGCTCAAGTTCAGCCAGTTGTGCCAGCACCTCTCTTTTCTGCTGGCTTACATCATCCTGTTCATCTGTTTTAACTAGCCGAACCGCTGGCCAATAAACATTCTCCAGAAGCCCCTGTTCTTGCAGGTCAGATAACGCCTGCTGCAAACGAACTGGGCCTTCAAATGCAATCTTTTGTGTTTCGGCCTTAACTGGCACTATAGACATCAAAAACAAAGTTAATGCGGAAAAAACTAGCAAGGTATTTGTCATGGATTGGCTCATTCAGCTTCGTTATTAGAATAGTCACGACCTATCCAGGTCACCTGAGTTAATGTTAATGGCTCTCTATCGGCAAATAATTGCTGCTGGCTTTTTACCACGTGGCCATCTTCTTCAACCCAAAAGCGATTGGTAAAAGCCTGGCCCGTTAATTCGTAATGACCCTTTTCTTCTACCAAAGTAACTCTAACTTTGCCAAAAGGAAGTTCAAGTACTTGTTTTTCTTTTACATAAAACTTAGAGGCCACTTTCCGGCTTACCGATTGACCATCTAGTTGGTAATCATATTCACGCTGCCAAGTGGTTTGGCAGTTAGCAGGTTCAGTAACAATACACTTCAGTGGGTCTTTGCTGAGTTTCGATATTGCCAATAAATTATGTTTTAAGTCTTGTGTCCGAATAACTCTCCCATCTCTCAAAACTAGCGTCTCTTTTTCGGCCGTAATAAAGTGCCAGTCATCTGGCTTATCCACAAACCCAAGTACCACTAGTATTCTTGGTTCACCCTGCCATTGCACATATAAAGAAGTATAAGGAAATGTCTTTATTCTTTTCGGTGACAGCTCAGCGTCTTGGGCTTCAGAAAAGGCATACTCAACCGTTTTGCGTACTTCGTCGGTCACCGCAGTACAGCCATAGATCATGGCAACAAAAAAGGTCAGCAGGCAGTAACGAATTAACATTTGTGAATCTCTTGTTTAGCCAAAGTTTATTTTTGGTGGATAAAAAAATACCGCCCAACGGCGGTATTTTATCACTATTCATCTTATCGGTGTTACTGAAGCGCTTCACTAACACCCCTAGGTGTTACATACCTGTAGTAGTAACAGTCGATGTAGTAGTAGATGTTGATGTAGTAGTTGGCGGTGTTTCATCATCATCATCATCGTCATCATCGTCATCATCATTGATAGCGTTAGATGAACTGTCAGAGATAACAGCTACAGTAGCTGCCGCTGCAACACCAGCAAATACCCATGCTTCAGTTGATAAGCCGCCTGCGCCGCTTTCAGAAGCGTTCGCGCCAGCAGCACCTTGCTGTGCCATTACTGGCGTTACTGCTAAGCCTAACGCTGCAGCAATTGCTAATGCTAAAGTTTTCATAATATTCACCTCACTCCAGAGATATAGATACATGTATCGCTGTGACTGAAAACATTCCAGTTAACAGCAACTTTCATAGTATGCCGCCACGCATTAAAATGCAAACGGCATTTACATGACTTTTCACTTAAAGGCCGTTAATAGCCGCAATAGCCACAGCTGAGTTATAGATAATTCCAGTTACCTGTGACCAAAGCTCCAGATTCTCAGTATAAGTTGTATCCATAGGCACAATAATAGTATCACCAGGACCTAGCTGAGAATTACTGCTAAAGCTAAACCAACTGCTGCCGCCTTCATAACGCTCTATAGCGCCATTGGCTTTAACAATATAAATCCGCCCCTCGTCAGCTTTTTCTTTGGTACCACCACTACGACTAATATACTCGTCAACGGTAAGTTCCGGATCAAATCGGTACGAAGTAGCCATCTGCACTTCGCCCATTATACTAATGGAGTCTTTTCGGGATGGTACATGCAAAGTATCGCCGTCTTTCAGCTGCACATTATTGGCTCCGTTACCAGCCAGCAGCTTGGGTAAGTCCATAATTAAACGGCCAACGGGCTCTGCCGATAGTAAATCAGCCAGTAAGGTCCGAACTTCGCTGTAGGAAACTCTGCTATCACCCGTACCGGTTAGCATATTACTGGCTACTTCTCGCTGCAGTTCCTGCGCCAGAATCTTCTTACGTTCCTGTTCTTGCTTGCGCAGTTCTTCACGAGTGAACACAGCGCCTTCTATAAAAGCATGGTCAGTAAAACCACCGGCTCGCTCAATAAGCTGCGTTAAAGTTTCGCCACGCTTTATGGCATAAGTGCCCGGGAAGCGAACTTCACCTTTTAAAGTTACCTCATAAGTATTCTGCCACTCTGGAATACTCAACACGTTTAAACGGTCACGACCTTGTAACGGCACATCCGCCTCCCCATTTAAAACGTCTTTCAAAGCAACGGAAAGATAATCAGTCTGGGCGGTATCTTTGTTAAATTCAAAACGAGTCACCTCGGCACGTTTAAGGTAAGCCGAGTCTTTAACTCCACCAGCTGCATCTAATAAACGGCTGACACTGGCATTTTCCACTAAAGGATACACCCCCGGGTGGTTAACCTCACCCGCTACGTACACCAGTGGCGTATTACCATTACTGGTGCGCTGGCGTTCAATGCGCTGCATAATAGGCTCTAACAGCTTATCGCGAGAATAAAGCGCTAAATCTTCATCAGCAATATCCACATCGTCTTCGTCAGGCGAGCCAAACAAATCAGCTAAAGGTGTCCTCTGCCGCTCTTCCTCTAAGCGCTTACGCTCGTCTTCTTCACTGGCTGTCTTCGACTGCACTAAATCTTTCAAAAAGGCCTGCCGATATTCAGCTAACATTTCTTGCCTTTCGTCGGCCTGGCGTTCTTGCTCTGTTAAAGTAAAGCGCGACAGTTGTTGCTCTTCTTGTTCTTCGGTTTGATAGCGACTAAAAATAACAATTTGATCACGCTCTTCTAGTACGAGATTCTCTTCTGTTATACCGCTAATAGCCTCCGCCACGTTAAACTGGTACAAGCTTAGATCACGTTGGGGGCCAGTTTCACGTACTACCAATCCGTAGGCTAAATCTGCCTGCTCTAAAAGGTCATGACGACTGTCACGCAAAACATCATTAAGTCGTATGCCTTCATACCACTCATAATGCCCAGGCCGAGTAACCGCGCCAACCAATAGTAAGCTGTTATCTAAAGAATCCGAAACCTCACGCAATGTTAAAACATCACCGCCTTGTAGCTCTTTGTTTAGGTGCCTTTCAGAAGTTAAGTCCACCGTGCTAATTAGCCGTTTACCTTTAACAATACGTTGCAGTTGTGCAGACGATAAATAGGCGCTGTCTTCACTTCCGCCTGCGAAACGAATTGCATCTTTTAGAGTTTCATCGCCTTTTAGCTCATACAGTGCGGGGCGTTTTACTTCACCTTTAACAGTAACCATATCGCCACGGGTAGGTATAAAGACCACATCGCCACTTTGCAGCATTTTGTCGTCCGAAGCGTCGCCTTTTAGTAACAGGTCGTATAGATCGAAGTCTGAAACCACCTCACCCGCACGCATCAAACGAATAGAGCGTAACGAGGCAATATCAGAAAAGCCGCCAGCCAAGTATAAAGCCTGGCTAATGGTCGACAGAGAGCTAATAGTATAAGAGCCCGGTTTATAAGCCTCGCCAGCAATAAACACCTGAATAGAACGCAGCTCACCCATAGAAACAGCGGCGTTAAAGCCAATTAAACGTTCCTTAACCTGGCTTTGAATAAGCTCTTGCATAAGCGTGTAGCTTAAACCGGCAACATTTAGCTCACCTAAGTCCGGAATAACGACTTTACCTTCGCGATCTATCGTTAAGTCATAACTACGGTTTTCCTTGCCAAAAAGCTGCACTTTAATGGTATCGCCCACACCCATAATATAACTGGAAGGCACAGGGGCATAACCGGTAGGAGAAAATGACTTTGGTTCACCAGCAAAAAGTTCATATCCAAAGGGCTTTAGCTCATCTTTATCACGTGTAAATTGCTCTTCCAGGTCTTCTGGTATTATCGGGTCACCGTTATCGTCAAAACGCGTACCTCTAGGGAAAACGACGCTTTCTTGCTCTTGCTTTTGGTCTGATGAGCTAGATGACTGATTATTAATTTGATCCAGCATACTTGGGTCAATACCAAACTGCCTCGCCAAAGATTCCTGCTGTGATCGAGGTAAGCTTTTTAACTGCTCAATTTGGGACTGGCTAGGCATAGATTGCGCGTTAACGCTATCTATTGAGCCTAAAGTAGATGCAACTAGGACCAAAAGTGCCCCATAAGACACAATACTAGACATGAAAGATTTCAACGAGTGCAACGTATTTCCCCTTTTACGTGTAACGCTCTAAATAACATCGTATGGTATAAGTTGGCTTGGTAAAAAGCTATGTTAACTTACAATACATTGACCATACTTTAATCGTTTCCAAATAAGTCCCGTGTGTAGACCTTGCTAGCAACATCTTGAAGCTCCGGCGCCATGCGATTCGAGACAATCACTTCCGCTTCAGCTTTGAATGCTTCAAAGTCATTCACAACACGCGAATTATAAAACTTATCTTCTTCTAATACTGGCTCGTACACTATGACTTCAATCCCCTTGGCTTTAATACGTTTCATAACGCCCTGAATTGCTGAAGCACGGAAGTTGTCAGAATCTTGTTTCATCACTCAGCGGTATATACCCACCACTTTAGGTTTGCGAGCAATAATGCTGTCGGCAATAAAATCTTTTCGGGTGCGGTTAGCGTCTACCACGGCTCGCATTATATTTTGTGGTACATGTCCGTAGTTCGCTAACAGCTGTTTAGTGTCTTTCGGTAAGCAGTAACCGCCATAACCAAAGCTTGGATTATTATAATGACAACCAATACGTGAATCTAAGCCGACACCTTCAATAATCTGTCGCGTATCCAACCCATGCACTTCTGAGTAAGTATCTAACTCATTAAAGTAAGCAACACGCATCGCCAAGTAAGTGTTAGCAAATAGCTTAATAGCCTCAGCTTCGGTACTGTCAGTACACAGAGTTGGAACGTCTTCTTTAATCGCGCCCTTCTTCAATAAGTTCGCAAAAGTTTCAGCGCGCTTTGAGCGCTCACCCACAATAATGCGAGAAGGATACAGGTTGTCATAATAGAGCTTTACCTTCACGCAAAAATTCCGGTGAGAAAATGATGTTATCGGTACCCATTTTCTCTTTCAGCATTTGGGTATAGCCAACCGGTATGGTCGACTTAATCACCATAACCGCGTCCGGATTAATTTGCTTAACTTGAGCAATAACCGCCTCTACGCTACTGGTATTGAAATAGTTGGTTTCTGGATCGTAGTCGGTTGGCGTAGCGATGACTACATAATCAGCATTTGTATAGGCTCCTTCCGGGTTTAGGGTTGCCTTTAATCGCAGATGTCTATTGCTCAAAAATTCAGTGATTTCCTTATCTTCAATAGGAGATAGTCCAGCATTAATCAAATCTACTTTGTCACTAACAATATCAACTGCTGCCACTTCATTATGCTGTGCAAGTAACACTGCATTTGATAACCCCACATACCCTGTTCCTACTACGGCTATTTTCATACCGACATCCTACTTATTTTTGTGCCTGAGAAAGCACGTCTTTAATGACGGAACAAGTTTTTTCTACTTCTTTTTTAGTTAAGGTTGGATGCACTAAAAACATTAGACTGGTTTCACCAAGCTCTTTAGCAACTGGTAATCTCTCACTTGGGCGAAAACCAGTACCATCAAAAGCCCTTTCTAAATAAACTTCGGAACATGAGCCTTGCATGCAGGGAAGGCCTCGCTCAACTATTTCATTAACTATACGGTCGCGTGTCCAACCTTTTGCTAAATTCTTAGGTTCTACAAAGCAGTAATGCTTATAACAAGCATGCTCTATATACTCAGGCACGGTTGGAGTTCTAACACAGTTGAATTCACTACATACAGCGGTAATGGCTGCAGCATTGTTTTGACGCTTTTCCATCCACCAATGCATTCGAGTAAGCTGAATACGCCCTATAGCAGCCTGAACTTCAGTCATACGCCAATTCGTACCAAAACTTTCATGCAGCCAGCGAAACCCTGCCGGATGCTCTCTCTCGTAAACTGCTTCGTAACTCTTTCCGTGATCTTTGTATGACCACATTTTCCGCCATAACTTCTCATCATTAGTGGTGACCATTCCACCCTCACCACCAGTTGTCATAATCTTGTCTTGGCAAAATGACCAGGCACCAATATGTCCAATACTTCCAACTGAACGCTCTTTATATTTAGCTCCATGCGCTTGAGCACAGTCTTCAATCACATAAAACCCGTGCAGCTGAGCTAACTCCATTATCGGATCCATATCCGCTGATCGGCCAGCCAAGTGTACCACAATAACGGCTTTTGTTTTTTCTGTTATCGCACCTTTTATATTTTCAGCTTCAATATTCTGACTATCACGATCAACATCGACAAACACTGGCTTCGCCCCAGCTATTACTACCGATGATACCGACGCCAAAAAGGTACGAGGCGTCACTATAACTTCGTCACCATCACCAACACCTAATGCAATTAATGCTAAATCTAACGCTTGCGTACCATTACCTAGCGCAACGGAGTATTTACAGTCGGTATATTCAGCAAACTCTTTTTCAAAGTTTCGACCCTCTTGGCCAGTCCAATAATTTACTTTATTCGATAAAATAATATTTTTCGCAGCTTCAGCTTCTTCTTTCGAGAAATTAGGCCAAGGCGAAAAAGGTGTATTTAACATAAATTACCCGTTTTATTTATTAGTAGGCTTCGCAGGGATACCTATTACCGTTTGATTATCAGCAACTTTATGTATAACGACAGCTCCCGCCCCAACTGTCGCGTACTCACCTATCAAGACGGATTGAATAACTGAAGCTCCAATCCCAATCCAGCTGTGGCTTCCAATAGTGACCCCCCCAGCAATCGACGCATTTGGACATACGTGGACAAAATCACCAAGACAACAATCATGTTCTATTACAGCGCCACTATTAATGATTGCTCCAGAACCAATTTGAACGCCGGCGTTAATTATCGCACCGGGCATTACAACAGTTCCCTCACCTAGATGAACATCACTACCTATAACGGATGCCGGATGTACAATAGCTGACGAGACTTTAACTAGTTGCTTCTGAATTTTTTCTCTTGTTTGCGCATTGCCAATAGCAACAATAACAGAATCATAAAGCCCCGAATCTTGGATAGCGTCACCTGTGTTACCAACAACTTTAAATTGACCAAGTCTTTTTATATCAGGTGCTTTATCATCATAGAAAGAAATTGAGCCAACTCCAGCAGCGATTGCTACATCAGCAACAACTTTGCCGTGCCCGCTAGCCCCTATAATAGCAAGACGCTTCATTTATTATCAGAACCCTTAAATTTTTCAGCAGTAATATGATCGGAAGCAGAAATACCCTCCCGTATAAAAACTTTTTTAACCGTCATGAAAAGAATTTTGATATCCAGCCAAAATGATCGATTATCAACATACCAAACATCGAGTTTAAACTTATCTTCCCAAGAAAGTGTATTGCGTCCATTTACTTGTGCCAAACCGGTTATTCCTGGCCTAACTTCATGACGACGAAACTGTTTTTCAGAATAAAGTGGTAAATATTCCATCAACAGGGGGCGCGGTCCAACAAGGCTCATGTCACCTTTTAATACGTTCCATAACTCCGGCAATTCATCTAGGCTAGTTGAACGTAAAAGTCGGCCAAAAGAAGTCATTCTTTCTGAGTCAGGTAATGGATTACCATGTTTATCAAAAGCATCCCGCATAGTTCGAAATTTAATCATTTCGAAAGGGTGAGCGGAAAGCCCTGGTCTAATTTGTTTAAATAAAACGGGCGCTCCTAACTTACGCGCAACTTGCCAATATATTATTAGAATTATTGGTGACAATATAATCATGCAAGTAGATGAGATGAGAATGTCAAATAATCTCTTTAGCATAGTTGTGTTTACTTATTTCTAGTCTTAAGCATAATTGCCTGGAGAAATTGCTTCAGCCTTATAGCCTTCTTCCTGCGACGCTACTTTTAGAATATCCATCAGCTGTTTTGCTAGTATATCCCGAGCAAAATATTCTTCAGCAAGTTTTCGAGCTGCTTGCCCTGATTCTTCTAGCCAACGTAAGTCATGCATTTTAACATCTAATATTTTAGCTACTTCCTTAATTGGCACTCCCCACATAGCTAAACCACACTCCTTTTTATTCACTATATCGTGCATCCATCCACCATGGTTCAGAAAAACAGGCCTTCCAGATGCCAACGTATCAAAAAACTTATTTGCGGAGTTAGCCCTTGCTTCGGGTAAATCTATAACAAGATTCGATGCCATTGTCGCAGCACTAAACAGTGAGGCGATCTCTTTTTTCGGGAGGGGAGGTTCAATAAAAAGGTTTACTTCGTAAACATTTGAACTTTTAGCTGCACTTATAACACCTTCTCGTTCACTCCCATCACCAACCAAAATAATTTTAATATCCGACCCAATGTCCAACAATGCTTTAGCAAGCTCAACCATATAGACAACACCATTAACTTGCCCAAAAGTGCCGGCATAGACAAGTAATGGCGCGTCGCCTAACCATTCGCGTTTAGAGCGAAAACGAGCGGCTCGCTCAATATCATAAGAGAATTCTATGTTATCGCTACCGTTCGGAATTACACCAATTCTATTGGCGGGATACCCAGTTCGCATTACACCTTCTTTCATTCCTGGGGACAAAGCCACGACTGCTTCAGAACTATGGTAGGCCCAATATTCCAGCTTCTTAGCAAAATACCGAAGCACCGGATGTTTTAGCGCCCCTATTGCGATAGGCATTTCAGGCCAAAGATCTCTCACTTCAAACACTAGTGGAATATTTTTCTTTCGCGCAGCAGGTATAGCAGGTAAAGCTATAGTTAGCGGGGTGCTGGTTGCAAAGATAAGATCCGCGTCTATTTCTAAAGCCTTCTTACGTGCAGCCAACGCAAATGTAAAAAAAGCTTTAATTCTATTTACAAAACCCATGCTATTTGAGTAGCGAACAGGGTACCAATGAACTTGAATACCTTCTTCATCCGTTTGAAACCATTCCTTTCTCGGAGGCTTCTCTTCTCGAAAACTTGTAATTATATGAACGCTATGGCCCGCTTTTACCATTCGGCGAGCCATTTCATAAGAACGAGTTCCCCCAGGCATATCAGGGGTATTGAAATACTGGTGGAGATATATAATTATCATTATTAGTTAAGCTTTTACTACATTACTATTATTTCCACGGAATCGACCCCGAGTATCGATAATTAGGGATGCATTTTCCGCGATTAAATCGTAATCGAACTTATCGTGATCAGTTGTTAACAACACAGCATCATATTCAGAAAGAGTTTTTGCTGTAATGTCCTTAGAAGTTAAGGAGTAATTGTAAGCTTTTAACGGACCAAAAGTTGAGACATAAGGATCGGAGTAATGAACCTCAGCTCCTTTCTTTCGGATTAGATCCAAAATTTCTACTGAAGGCGACTCTCTCATATCATCAACATTTTTCTTGTACGCAATCCCAAGTACCAATATTTTACTCTTACTTAATGCTTTTCCTAGGTTATTCAACCCATCCATCAATTTGCCTATAACAAACTCAGGCATAGCTCTATTCACTTCTCCTGATAGCTCAATAAAGCGCGTGTTTAATCCATACTCTCGTGCCTTCCATGTAAGGTAGTACGGATCGATTGGTATGCAGTGTCCGCCTAAGCCTGGTCCCGGATAGTATGCGGTAAAGCCAAAAGGCTTTGTCGCCGCAGCATCGATAACTTCAAAAATGTCAATTCCCATTTTATCCGCAACAACTTTCATTTCATTCACCAGACCAATATTAACTGCTCGGTGGATATTTTCTAAAAGCTTTGTTAATTCAGCTACTTTTGTTGAACTGACCTGAACAACTTGGTCAATAGCCTGTTCGTATAGTGTAACCCCAAGACTCTGACATTGTGCCGTAACGCCACCAACAATTTTCGGTATCGTGCGTGTTTCAAAATTAGGATTACCAGGATCCTCTCTCTCAGGCGAATATATTAGAAAAATAGACTTTCCTACAATTAAGCCATTCTCTTCAAGCCGCGGCTGCAATATCTCTTCTGTCGTTCCTGGATAGGTTGTACTTTCTAATGAAACTATTTGGCCCTCGCGCAAATATGGCTTCATCATATCTGCTGTTTCTATAATAAAGTTCATGTCCGGTTCGCGATAGCGGTTCAATGGTGTAGGAACACATAGTATTAAAGCATCACATTCCCTTACACGGGAAAAATCGACACTCGCTTCAAACCCCGAATTTACTGCTTTTCTGACTCTTTCATTATCTATATGCTCAATACTACTTGAACCACTATTCAACTGTTCAACTTTATTAACATCTATATCAAAACCAATTACGTTGTAGCCAAGTTCGCTATATCTAAGCAATAATGGCTGGCCTACATAACCAAGACCTAATATACCAATGACGGCGCTTTTCGATTCAATTTTTTTTCTTAATTGATTAATGGATTTTGACATTTAGCTACTCTTCCCTTGTAAAATTTCAAGATACCTGTCGGCGATACTTTCCCAACTAAATTTATAAACCAACCTTTCAACATCCAACTTCGAGACTCCACTGGGATAATCTATTACCAAACTCTTTATCGAAGATGAAATACTAGTTATCGAGTGAGGGGAAACTCCTCTAATAAATGGCTCATTAAATAAACCATCAATCCCTTCACCTCTTGAATGAACTATACAGCACCCTTGGCTTAGGGCTTCTATATAAACTAAGCCAAAAGTTTCACTAAAAGAAGGCATCAAGAAGACTCTCGACCGCCGCATATACTTTCCAATTAGCTTCCTATCATTTATTCGGGGAAGAACTTCGATCCAATTAGGAAGCACACTCAACCCGGTCACACTAAGAAATTGTTCTACCTCCCCTCCAATTGCGATAAGACCAATTTCTAAACCTTCATCTCGTAATTCTTTAATTGCGAGAACACTACTTCTAAGGTTTTTGTTTTTAACAAAAGAGCCCACATAACAAGCCTGAGGCTTTCTCATTGAGTCTGGTGAATGTTTGCCAATTCGGAACCACTCACGATTAATTCCGTTATATATTATGGAGCAGGAGAGTATTTTATTAAAAGTGGAAGGGTATATATCTCTAACTCTTTTCTCATATATTTTATTAACGAAAACAACCCATTTTGACTTAGACACTAAACAGTTCACTAACCACCGATAATGCGGAAGTTTAGGAATGAAAAAGTTAACATCAGTATTTCTAACCGCTACTATAAATGGCGTACCGGTAAAAAAATTATAGAAAAGAGCTACTAGGCCATCAGACCAGAGGTTATGCGCAATTATAAAGCTAGGTTTTAATTTTCTCTTTTTTACTAAAAAACAAAATATTAAAAATGAATACAATACTTTAAAAAGAGGGAAATAACGGATAAACCTGTTAAATACTCTTGGAGATGCTACAATTACTGAATCATGGTTCTCCACCAACTTATTACATTTGAAACCCCTCTGTAAAGGACAGTAAACGAATTGGGACTCAATCCCCTTTCTCGCTATTGCAGCAGCCAACTCTGAATGAACTGTTGACCCTAAGTAATTATTGCTAATATGAGTAAGCATAGCTTTCTAATCATTCTTAATAAAATTAATAAACTGGTGGAAAATGAAAGTCATTGAATGGCTTGGTGGATTATTGACATATAAGAGTATTCACCTACAGGCACAACAATGACCTTAAAAACATATGGAGTCAAGGCATACAGCGCTAAGATTAAAACCTCAGCTTTTCTCCTTTTACCGAAAAAATATTTAATTAAATAATAAAATGGGACAATGCTGAAAATAGCAAAATAGTGATACCCTCGAAAGAAGTTATCCCAGTATAAAAAAAGAAAATAAAAGTTAGCCGAAATAGACCAAAAGAAAACAAGCACACTCTCATATTTACCTAAAATATTAACCTTATTCCTTAAATAGATATAAATAAAGATAAAGTGAACAGGCATATAATACATTTTTGATAAAATATTTAATAAAGATGCACCGCTCATCTCCATCTCCAAATAATGAGAGTAAAATGGCAAGAAGACAGAGACAATAAACTCAATAAAATAGAATGGGACGCCTAAAATAAATAAAGATGTCGATATAATATATAGCGGCAACATTTTTTCACTTAGGCTTTTATATAAAGAAGCTGGAATTAATAAGAAAATTGCAAATGGGATAATAGTTTGATGCCATAAAACGCCCATTAAGTAAAGCGACACTGATATTTTATTACGGCCTTCAAATCTATATAGAAGAGCATTTACAAAAAGATATACAGAAATATATGTCCTAATTCCATTTAGTTGGTTATGGTACATTCCTGTTATAAAAAGGAATGTAAATATAAGAACAGCTAGATCTTTACCACCCCCAAGCTTTCTAAAGAAGTTAACTATCAAAACAGACATAAGAAGACTAGTAAAGAAAAATAAGGATTGACTTGGAAATCCAATACTTGTTAAAAAATAAACTAAGTAATAAAAAAAATACTCACCTTTATAACTATATTTTGAAAGCTCTTCCGGATTTTCAACAATGCTTATATAACTGAAGTAATCAGTACCAACACCAAACTGAAGGCTTGGTAGAAATGCTAACCACATAATAAGCAATACATATATGAGTAGCCTTTCAACCTTATTACTACAGAGAGATATACTTTTTGAGTAAATTAGTGCAATTATATGTGAAACTAAGAAGTACAAAGCATTTTACCTTAAAACGGCAACAAAACTTACCGATAAATACTATCCGACAATATCTCTCAAAAAAGACTTAAATCCATTAGATCTATTATAATCACCTTTGACAAGTAGCTTAGATGCAAAAAAAACTCTAGCTAGCCCCCCTTTTTTTATAATTCTTAACCTCTCCTTTTGGTGATCAATCTCTAGCAAAACAGAAATTTTCATATTCTGGAGTTTATTAATATTATTACTTTCAGCATTTAATAATGCTCTATCAACACCATAATAAACTAGATATTGTTGGTTTAGTTTATCTTCGTAGTCTTTTCTATTATCTTCAGTGAGGATACGACTTATATTAACTTTAAAGGATTGAATACGTGAGACTGGTGTAATGCTATTTGCAATAAATTGAGATTCATTAGAGTCATGTCTACGGTAATATTGTAAAGTTTTTCTAACTACTATTTTTTTCGCTAATCCCTCTGCGAAAGTTATCAACCAGTTATCGTGCCCTTTTGTTTTATCAGGAATAGGTAAACATAAATCCAATAATTCGCGACGAACAGCGCAGCAACAACCCATTACATATTTATTAACTCCGATACCAGCTGATTCCATTTGTCCAAGTTTGGTTAACCCCACCGGGTTGAGTTTTCCGTCTGTAAGTTCAGCATCATTCATAACAGCCAAAGCATCAGGATTCTTCTCTGCAACTTTCGTCATAAATTCGATTTTTTCAGGAAACCAAACATCGTCTTGATCACTCAAAAAAATTAAATCACCCGATGTATTCGTCAATGCAGCATTGAAATTGCCGCAATATCCAAGATTTGCGTTATTACGATAAAACTCGACGTTAAACGGTGCTGTTTTAGCAAACTCGCGTACAATAATTTCTGTATGATCGGTAGAACAATCATCTGTGATTATTACCTCATCAGGTTGACGGGTTTGCTTCACGAAACTTTCAAGTTGTTCGCTTAAGTATTTAGCACCGTTATAGGTAGCCATTGCGATGGAGATTTTCATAATTTTTTAAAGTATTTAATGACTTGAATAGCGGTCAAAACTTAGCTATTAGTGAAGAAAAAAGCACTTGTAAGATCCAAATAAAAGACTCAGGATAAAATATAATCTTTTTAGAAAAGTCTAATAAACTTCTCCAATTACGTTCTTTCAAAGCAGCAATAATTGCGTTTGCAATGAATTTGGAGTTAATTTTCCTTGGATTGGAACAATATCGTTCGGCCACTTGACGAACCCGCTCATAATGCACGATAAGATTTCTAGATGTATTATCACCATGGAGATTGCGAATAAAACATATACTGGGTTCGAAATCAAAGTCGCCGCCACATTCAACCAAAACATTGAAAACCTTTATATTGAAGACCCAGTCATCAGCGATTAAGTCAACATCGAAAGGTTGAATTCGCTTTAAAAAATCTGCTTTGGCGAGCACTCCCTGAATGAACAAAATAGGAGTCTGCGATGTAAGGTGCTTGTATACCTCCTCAGCATTCCCACTTCTCATCAAATCAACGGTTTCTGCTGAATGGCAACGCTGACCAAGCTCACCATCTATGCAGTTAACGCCATCCGAATAGCTAATTTTTAGATTTGGGTTACCAGCAAACTTTCCCAATTGCAAATCAAAGCGATTCTGCGAGAAAGAATCATCACCGGCCAGGAATGCAATAAACTCTCCATTAGCCAGATTAATCATTGATAATAGATTCTTTGCGATTGCCGTCACGCCCTCATGCTTTTTTACCAAAACTTTTATTGGAACAGGGGAAGTTTCAACAAAGTGCTCAATTGCAGCAACCGTGCCATCGGATGAGCCATCGTCAGTTACTATAATTTCCAATTCGTAGTTATTGGACTGCTGCTCAACAACACTTTGCATCGCTTGCTGTATGAACTGAGCCTGATTGAATGTGAGAATGAGTACACTAATTTTTGGTTTAGTAGTCAGCAAATTCGATGTCCTTACTTTTTCATCCATGAGGAGAGATCTCTATCCAAGACAATCTCTAATTTTTTGATTTCCCCCTGGAACATCTCTCTTAATCTGCCTACTTCATCATCCGGAATTATCACCGGCTCAGATAGTGCCCCTTCGAATTTCTCTCTCAAAGACACCTTAAATCTCTCAGGCAACCACCTCAATAACAGACGCCCCGCTCTTCGTGCCTTCTGTACAATTAGAGGATGCTTCAGTTTCTTAGCACCGATTGAAGCGTTTACAACCTCGAAGTCGAACTCTGGCAATTTTGTGCTATCAACCTCTAGAAAACTACACAAGTTTCCCAGAAGCTTCCGGGGAGTCTCTTTTAGGTCATCATAAAGGCACACGTGTACGTTTTTGAAGTTTTTCAGATAAAATTCCACCTGTTCTGAATACTTCGACACATCCGTATAAAACAAATCTGGAAGCAATTCATCTTGCTTCACCCGATCAGCTTCAGCTTTGAGTGATTTTGAAAAACTTAAAAACTCCGGGTCCAATTGTTTTTTGCATACGAACCGATACTGGGAAACAATCCGACTCACTGGTTCTCTCAGAATGATGATGATTTTCACATCCTTCCAATTGGCATGGTGCTCTTTAAGGTTTTGCAGGACATGGTTATGAAAATATAGGTAGGAAGGGCATGCTTCACCTGTTATCTGATTTTCCCTTGCATCCTCAAAGTACTCCAGATACTCATTTAACTGCGTTGGTATATTGCCTTCCCCGGCATGGTCTAATATTGAGCGATTTGTATTGGTTGCCATATGCCAAAAGTAGAGCTCTTTTCGCTTCTCTGGCATGTAGATATCTGGATGCTTGCTCAGATAGCTGTGCAAGGAGGATGTTCCGGATTTAGCCGCACCCACAATAAGAAAATCCGGAGTTTTCGTTACATCATTCGTCATAGAGCAATCCATTAAGCTGAAACATTACCTCTCCAAGGAACGTACATCATATTTATACCGAGTTTGCGGTATACAATATAAACGCCGATAAAATTGCCGAAGCACATATTAAAAAAATATCCGATCGCGACGCCAAGGATGCCAAATTCCCGGATCGCAAAAAAAGCGATGAAAAGAGTAAGTACAGCATTAGCAAAAAGAATGTTTTTTCTGATTGTGTGGCTACCCGTCATATCCAGAAGGTTACCCGAGGCTCCCGTGAATGCATTCACAAAGTTGGCCAAAGCAAGTATGACTAATACTGGCCAGGCTGCCGCAAACTCCTGTCCGAAAATTAGTAATAAGGGGTAACTAAGAATTGCAATACCCAAGGATGCCGAGCCACTCGCCCAAAAAATCATCTTCGAACTCTCTTTAATTGACGCTTCAAGCTTAATTCGGTTTTCAGAGTAGTCCCGCGAGTACATGGGAGCAGAAACAGTAACCACCGAGGCAAAAATAAAATTTGCAAGGTTCGCTATTTGCAATGACACGTTATATTTTGCAACTTCCGCCGGGGTTTCGAAGAAAGCAAGTATGTAGACCAACGCCTGAGTGGACGCAAAGATAAGCAAAGCGGATTGATACATTGGTAATGACTGAGCAAGACTTTGCTTAAGACTCAGCATTTCCACGTTTTTTGAGGGAGCATTTTGGTCGCTTCTATTCTTTTCCCTAAATTTTATCGATGCAACAAGAGCTACTAAAATAAATGCAGAGAGGCTCGCAATCACAAAAGACTGGAGTACAAAGTCGACATTTTTTCCACCGACAAGTATCAATAAGCCTAAAACCAAAAAATTGATGACTCTTACGTGAATACTTCGGAGGTACTCGCTCAGTGATATCAACCCAATCCCGCGAAAGAGCTCACAGGCAAGGTTGGTTAACACCTGAAATGGGACAAGTATACTGGCTAGTAGAATGTATTCTTTGGCCTCTGCCCCCCCAAAAAAATGTATAGCCAGTTCTTCAGCGAAAGCTGCCAAAGCAATTGAACTTGCGATTGCAGCCAGACTGGCGATGCCAGCCCACTGTTTACATAACTTTCGTAAACTGCGCCAGCCTTCTCTAGAAGTTTTCAGGCGCGCAGAATATTTTAACGTTAACTGATTAAAGCCCAATGCAGAAATTAGCCCGCAGGTGCCAATAACTTGGATGGTCAGTTGATATTGACCCAACGCTGTAGCCCCAAATATACGAGCAACCATTAATACAAATGCGTAGCCGATCAAAACACCCAGTATGCGTAGGCCAGCTACGCTTGCAACTCCCCGTACAAGCTCCGAAGAATATCCGCTCAAGATTTTACGCATACTTAGAGTAATCCAAGGAGAGAGAAAGTATCGACATTAGGTTAATTGCCAGTTATTGGATGCCTTGGCTACCTTATCAAGCTCCTGAGCGGATAACATAGGCCCCATAGGCAAGCTGAGTACTGTTTGATGAATGCTCTCAGTCAAAGGATAATGCTGAGATTGCCAGGCATGATAAGCCTTCTGCTGATGCGGTGGCACTGGGTAATGAATCAATGTCTGGACACCTTGTTCCATTAAATACTTTTGTAACTGATCCCGTTTGGCAGAACGTACAACAAACAGATGCCAAACATGGCTTTCACGATTGGCTACGGCAGGCAACTGAACTTCAGGATTATTAATATGAGCTAGGTAATACTCCGCTACATTTCGCCGTTTTTCTATTTCGTCATCCAGATGGCGTAGTTTCACCCTGAGCATGGCGGCTTGGATCTCATCCAACCGACTGTTTACGCCCTGATAAAGGTTCTCATATTTCTTATGGCTACCGTAGTTGCCTAGCGCACGGATAGTTTTAGCAAGCTCTTTGTCACCTGTTGTTACCGCTCCTGCATCCCCCAATGCTCCGAGGTTTTTCCCTGGGTAAAAGCTGAATCCGGCCGCATGACCCCAAACGCCAGCTTTGCGACCATCTATGCTAGCTCCGTGAGCTTGAGCAGCGTCCTCCAGCACCAACAAATCGTATTTATCCGCCAGTTCCATCAGCTCTGGCATTGGAGATATCTGTCCGTAGAGGTGGACAGCTAAAATGGCTTTAGTTTGTGGTGTAATAGCTGCCTGAGTCTTTTCAGGGCATAAGTTAAAAGTGAGCTCGTTCGGCTCAACAAGCACAGGTTTTAATTGGTTCTCGGTAATAGCCAGTATACTTGCGATAAAGGTATTAGCAGGCACAATAATTTCATCGCCATCCTTGAGCTTCCCCATTTCTTTCCAGGCTCGGAGGGTGAGAGTTAACGCATCAAGGCCGTTGGCGACGCCTATGCAATGTTCACTGCCGCAGTAGTTAGCAAACTCCTCCTCGAAAGCTTTGACTTCGGAGCCATGAATATACCAACCTGAATCTATTACTCTCGTGGCAGCAGCTACAAGCTCGTCACGATATTGAGAATTTACTTTTTTTAAATCTAGAAATGGAACCATTGTCAAATATACCTTACAACACGTGCTGGGTTACCAATAACTACAGCTTTATCAGGAACATCTTTTGTTACAACCGCCCCAGCCCCAACCATTGCTTCACTTCCAATAGTTATACCCGGCAAAATTGTTGCGTTAGCCCCGATGCTAGCTTTTTTGCAAATTGTAACCCCAGAGAAAGTATCAGGATACTGTTTTGAACGTGGGTACAAATCATTAGTAAATGCTACATTAGGCCCTATAAAGACATCATCCTCAATCTTTGTGCCATTCCATAGTTGAACCCCAGATTTTATCGTTACTCGATCACCCATTAGCACATCATTTTCAATTAAAGTCTGAGCGCAAATATTACAGTCCCTGCCTATAACTGCCCCCTGTAAAATAACAACGAATTGCCAAACCTTTGTTCCCTCACCAATAGTGCAGTTAGCTACGTCTGCTAATGGATGAATATAAATCATCAGAATAATCGCCTTATAAATTCATCATAATCTCTTATGTAATCAGACTCATCATAATGTTCGCTTGCTAAAACCAACAATACGCAGTCGTCACTAAAGTCATGCATTTCCCGCCAGACCATATCTTCAATAACTAGACCTCTAGTAGGACAATCTAACCATACCTCTTCACGTCGTTTTCCATCATCCAAAACCATGCGACATTTTCCGGCGACACATATCGCTACTTGTTTTAATTTTTTGTGAGCGTGGTATCCCCTGCTGACTTTCTTCTCTGTATGGTAGATGTAGTAAACGCGCTTAATATCAAAAGGCACGGCCTTATCAATACCTACTTCAACAGCGACCAAACTACCTCGCTCATCCCCAAGACTCTGAAAGTCAATCCATTTCACTAAACTCATAAGTTGTTACCCTCGTACTTCTCTGCATCTGAGAAAAGTACCGCTAGGCCATCTTTATCGGAAACAATAGGTGATGCTTCTCTATCTAGCGGCCACGTTACCTTCAGCGAATTATCTGCCCAATGGATTGAGCGTTCATACTCTGGAGCATAAAAATCTGTGCATTTGTACTGAAAATCGGCAGTATCGCTTACCACTAAAAAGCCATGTGCAAAACCTGGTGGTACCCACAGCATTCGATTATTTTCTTCTGATAAATATTCGCCAACCCATTGGCCGAAGGTTGGCGAGTTTTGACGAAGGTCAACGGCGACATCAAATACTTCGCCACGAGTCACGCGAACCAACTTTCCTTGTGGTTGCTTAATTTGGTAGTGCAAGCCTCGAAGTGTATTTTTAACGGAGCGGCTATGATTATCTTGAACAAATTGAGTATCAATTCCGGCTTCACGAAACGCTTTTTCGTTCCACGTTTCCATAAAAAAGCCACGCTCATCACCAAAAACCTTAGGTTCTAAGATTTTTACATCTGGAATTTTTGTTTCAATAACTTTCATTAGGTTCGCCTATTTTTTCGTGGCAAGCTTTTTAAGGTAAGCACCATAGCTGTTCTTTTTTAGATTCTCAGCTTCTTCAAGTAGCTTATCTTTTTCTATAAAGCCCATACGATAAGCGATTTCTTCTAGGCACGCTATTTTCAAGCCTTGTCGTTTTTCGAGCGTTTCTATAAAGCTCGATGCTTCATGCAGTGAGTCAAAGGTACCTGTGTCGAGCCATGCATAACCTCGACCGAGCAATTCAACATTTAAGTCGCCACGCTCCAAGTAGGCTTGGTTAATACTAGTTATTTCTAGTTCACCTCTGTCAGAAGGTTGAACGTTCTTTGCTATTTCTATGACATCGTTATCATAAAAATAGAGGCCAGTAACAGCAAAATCAGACTTAGGATTTTGTGGTTTTTCCTCAATAGAAATAGCTCGTTGAGTGTCATCGAATTCAACAACACCAAAACGTTCAGGGTCCGTTACTTGGTAACCAAATACTGTAGCCCCGTTATCGCGTTGAGCGGCACTTTGTAGTAGCTTGCTCAAACCCTGACCGTAATAAATATTGTCGCCGAGTACTAAGCAAACACTGTCATTACCGATAAATTCTTCACCAATAATAAACGCTTGGGCTAAGCCATCTGGACTTGGTTGCACTGCATATTCCAGGTTAACGCCCCACTGACTGCCATCGCCTAAAAGGCGTTTGAAACCATCTTGGTCTTCAGGTGTTGTAATGAGAAGAATGTCTTTAATCCCTGCCAGCATCAATACTGATAATGGGTAGTAGATCATTGGCTTGTCGTAAACTGGTAGTAGTTGTTTTGAAATACCACGAGTTATTGGGTATAAACGCGTACCGGAACCTCCGGCTAAGACAATACCTTTCATTTTTTCTCCAAATATTCTTCTAACGTATCGGCTAACTCATCTTCCCAACTGGGAATAGTTATATTGAGGGCACTTTCTAGCTTTGAAACATTCATTCTTGAGTTTAACGGGCGCTTAGCAGGCGTTGGATACTCTCTAGTGGGAATAGCGTTAATCTTTTCCAAAACTGAGTCAAAATCAAACAACTTCGCTTTAGTAAATATGCTTTCTGCAAATTGGTGCCAACTGACATGACCTTTTGCGGCGAGGTTATAAACACCGGTTTTTAGGTTACTGTGCAATGCAAGTACCGTTGTCTGTGCTATAAGCCTTGCTGTTGTTGGTGAGCCGATTTGGTCATCAATAATACTAAGCTCACGTTTAGACTCAGCTAAACGCAGCATTGTTTTCATAAAGTTATTTCGCCGCGCACTATAAACCCAACTTGTTCTAAATATCAGATAGTCCGAACCACTATTCTCTATTGCTTGATCACTTTCCAGCTTGGTTACACCGTAATAGTTTATCGGGCTTGTTTTGCTTTCTTCTGACCACGCTTGAGTTCCTGTACCAGGGTAAACATAATCACTACTGTAATGGACTAGCTTGCATTGATTTTCTTTAGCGTAAGTCGCCAATAAAGCGGGAAGTACAGTATTTAACCTAAGCGTCAAGTTTTTATTAGTCTCTGCGCCATCTACATCTGTCCATGCAGCGGCATTCACTATGACGTCAGGTTTTGTTTTATTGACAAAATCATTCACAGCATCCAGTTTTTCCAAATCTAGCTCGTGTCGGTTTGGCGCCACTATGTCTCCAAGCAGAGACAATGATCTTTTTAACTCAAATCCGACTTGGCCTGATTTACCAAGCAATAAAATTTTCATTATTAAGAACTCGCCCCTAACCGTTCTCGCTGATAACTGCCGTCCTGCACTCGCTGACACCACTCTTGATTGTCTAAATACCATTGCACGGTTTTACGAATACCCGACTCAAAGGTTTCTTCGGGCACCCAGCCTAAATCGTTTTTAATTTTGGTGGAGTCAATGGCGTAGCGCATGTTATGCCCGGGGCGGTCTTCGACATACGTTATTAACTCTTTATATGAACTGCTATTGGGGACTAACTCATCAAGTATGTTGCAAATAGTGGCGACCACTTCAATGTTTTGCTTTTCGTTATGCCCACCAATGTTGTAGGTTTCCCCGACTTGGCCTTCTGCTGCCACTTTGACTAATGCTCGAGCGTGGTCCTCCACATACAGCCAATCTCGTATTTGGTTGCCTTTGCCATAAACCGGTAAGGGCTTACCGTCTAAGGCATTTAAAATCATTAATGGAATAAGTTTTTCAGGAAAATGATACGGGCCGTAATTGTTAGAGCAATTGGTAATAACGGTTGGTAAGCCGTAGGTTCGGTGCCAAGCTCTGACTATATGATCACTGCTGGCTTTTGAAGCGCTGTATGGTGAGCTGGGCTTATAGGCCGTGGTTTCGGTGAACAGTGGTAGTTCACCGTCATGAGTATCTGGATGAGGTAAGTCACCGTAAACTTCATCAGTCGATATATGATGAAACTTGAAGTTAGCCTTTTGATTCTCTGGCAAGTTTTGCCAGTAAGATCTTGCCTGCTCTAACAGAGTATACGTACCAATAATGTTGGTTTGCATGAATTCACCGGGGCCATCAATGGAGCGGTCCACGTGAGACTCTGCCGCTAAGTGCATGACTACATCAGGCTGGTGCTGTTCGAATACACGTTTGACTTCGTTTGCGTCGCAAATATCAACTTTCTCGAATGCGTATCTGCCACTATCAGTGACTGATACCAAGCTTTCTAAGTTGCCTGCGTAGGTTAACTTATCGACATTAACAACACTATGACTCGTGTCATTTATTAAATGACGTATAACGGCTGAGCCTATAAAGCCTGCACCGCCTGTAACTAGTATTTTCATAAATTTCTTTTATTCATTATTAAAATTGAGTTGATGTATTAACTATCGTACCTGACGTGTAACGTCAGGCTACATCTTCTTTTTCTTTTCTAAATATGTTTCTGACTAAAACAAAGCCGATGCTTAAAAAGCCACCAAGGAATGTACCAATAATGCATATTAAAGCGCGCGATGGTTTGGCTTTTTGCTCTGGCACCACAGCTGGGTCTAAGGTTTGGAAAATATATTCAGGCCGCACATTCGCCAGCATAATGGTTTGTGTTTGCTTTTCTATCAGCTGATAAAACACTTGCTGCATGTCACTTAATGAAGTGCTTTGCAGTTCTTTATCTAAATACTCGAGGCTTCGCTGCGCTTCCTGAATGTCTCTTTCACGCATGTGGTTATTAATTTCTTCAATAAGCCACACTACCCATTGCTCGGCAATTTCCGGTGACTGATGGTTCACCGCTATAGTTACTAAGCCTGTCGCTTCGTCTTTACTGACTTCCAGCACTTGTTCTCTGAACACTTTGACGTATTCCCAGCTAGATGGCGCTGGCTGCTTATGCGGTTCTACTTCTCGCACCCACTCTTTTGTTTCTGGGTTATAAACCTCATTGTTAAAGACAATACCATTTCCCCGATTCCATTCTTCCACAGCCATAAGCTCAGGCAGAATGTCATACTTTTCGACAAAGCCTTTGATAAAAGAACGGGACTTAAGAATTTCTAACGCGATGGTGGTTTTATCAGCATTTTTACCACCTAAGTTAACACCGGCTAAACTAGCCAGGCCACCCAATTGCCCTGCCATTTGAGAAAGTCCGCCACCGCTGGCTTCTTCCGTCGGTGCAAGGGTCGCTTCTGACTTATAAATGTTGGGTAAACTTAAGGAGTAAATTACAGAGCCCACAGCAAATACAAAGGTAATAGCAATAATCCACCATTTGCCCTGCCAGATAATACCAAACAGCTCGCGGAGATCTATTTCGTCGTCCTGGTAATCCGGATGGCGTTTTGGTTCGTAATTAGGTGGAGTTAACGGTGCTTTAGGAGTGTCTTTATTCATCTTTAGGCCTTAAGGCACGCTACCGCCCATGGGTGTGCGGCTCCCATAGACCGATAGCTCTGTTATTTTGTTGTTAGTTTTTGCATCAATAAATTTAGATCAAGCGCGTATGATACCGCATGCAGCCCTTGCCCTACAAAGGCTTTATTGCAAAGTTTTGACGATATTTTAAGCGGTTGGTTCCTTTTGTTTTTCACCCTTTTGTCCTATGGCGGTTTCTCGCTAGTTTGTGTAATCTCATTTTTAAACTGGCGTTTACGCTAGGAAGAGTATCTCACCTGACATGAATGTCAGGCTACAGGCATTAGGCAGGCACAGAAAATAGCAACACAAGGAACCAAAAACATGGACGTAATTCACCACGGCGCATTTGAAGGGGTTACCGGCTCTTGCCACGAGCTTTTGTTAGACAATGACCACTCACTACTTATTGACTGCGGTTTGTTTCAGGGAGCAGAAACATCTGGTTCGGGTGCCGACGCCAGCACTCAGGAAATAGACTTTGATATAAGCAAGGTACAGGCTCTAGTCGTAACCCATTGCCACATTGACCACGTAGGTCGCATACCCTGGTTGCTTATTGCGGGTTTCAACGGCCCCATTTATTGCACCAAAGCTACTGCGCTTTTACTGCCGCTGGTTATTGAAGACGCCTTAAAGGTTGGCTTAACCCGTAACGCAGAAATTATTGACGCGGTTATTGCCCGGCTGAGGCGCCAACTTAACCCCGTTGGTTATGACCAATGGCTTGAGCTACCCGCCGAGTTTGCTGCCGAGCCTTTTAAACTGCGCTTTCGTCAGGCCGGCCATATTCTGGGCTCTTCTTATGTTGAAATTGAAAATGTGAAGACTCACTACCGTGTTGTGTTCTCTGGTGACTTAGGTTGTAAGAACACACCACTGCTAGCCGACCCTACGCCATTAGAGCGCGCCGACTTTTTATTGCTGGAAAGTACCTACGGCGACAAAAACCATGAGTCGCGGGCTGATCGTGCCCAGCGATTAAAGTCGGTAGTCGAACGCTGCATTGAAAACAAAGGCACCATTTTAATTCCGGCATTTAGTATTGGCCGTACGCAGGAGCTTTTGTACGAGCTGGAAGACATTATTCATAACGCGCGTGCAGAAGAAGCGAAAACCGGCACAAAAAATCCCGTTTGGCACAAAATGACGGTAATTCTGGACTCCCCACTGGCAGCGCAGTTTACTAAGCAGTACCGGGCAATGAAGGAGTTATGGGACGAGGACGCCCACAAACGCTTAGATGAAGACCGCCACCCGCTTAATTTTGACCGTCTGCTAACGGTGGATGAGCACAGCGAACACGAGCGCATTGTGAATTACCTGCAAAGCAGCGGTGACCCCTGCATTGTAATTGCCGCCAGCGGTATGTGTACCGGCGGGCGCATGCTTAACTACTTAAAAGCTTTACTGCCGGACCCACGCACCGATGTACTGTTTGTGGGGTATCAGGCGGCGGGTACGCCGGGGCGCGATATCCAAACTTACGGCCCTAAAGGCGGTTATGTGGAATTAGACCATCAGCGAATTTGGATTAAAGCGGGTATTTACACCTTAGGCGGTTATTCCGCTCACGCCGACCAGCAGGAGTTGCTGGACTTTATTGACGCTACCGAAGAGCCTGTTAAACGTATACGGTTAATTCATGGCGAAGCCGATGCGCGTGCGGCGTTAGCAGCAAAAATAAAAGCGCGATACGGAAATGTGGTCACGCCCACTTAATTGGCTGTCGACCATGCTGCTGCAAATACTCGTTAGCTTTACGAAAATGCTTGGCGTCGAAAAAGCCGCGATGCGCTGACAAGGGCGACGGGTGTGGTGCCGTCAGTATGCAATGCTTATTGCCGTCTATTAGCGGTACTTTCTTTTGTGCGTGCGAGCCCCACAGTAAAAACACCACATGCTCAGTGGCTTCTGACACTTTGCTAATAACGGTATCGGTAAAGGTTTCCCAGCCCCAGCTGGCGTGACTGTGTGCTTTACCCTGCTCTACGGTCAGTACGGTATTGAGCAGCAACACACCCTGCTCTGCCCAACTGGTTAAATCGCCGTGCTTAGGCAGAACGGTGTCGGGGTAGTCCATAGCTATGGCTTTGAACATATTGCGCAGCGAGGGCGGAAACTTAACGCCTTCGGGCACTGAAAAGCTTAAACCGTGTGCCTGCCCCGGTCCGTGGTAGGGGTCCTGCCCTAAAATAACCACTTTAATGTTTTCGGGTTCGGTCAGCTTTAGTGCGTTGAACACGTCTTCTTTTGGTGGGTACACCACGCTTTGCTGACGCGCCTGTTCAACGCGCTGCCACAGTTCTTGAAAATACGGCTTTTGTTTTTCTTCGGCTAGGAGATCGCTCCAGGGCATATCGGTGGTTCCGTTGTTATTGTTTTTGTATGATAAAACGATATGATCCTGATTCTCAACTAAAGATGCGCAAGGTTACCTATGTCTGAGCAAAGCCAGTTACCTAAAGTCAGTGTTTACTTAATTACGTTAAACGAAAGTCGCCACCTGGACGAAGTATTGGCCAGTGTAAAAGGCGCTGATGAAATTGTGCTGGTGGATTCGGGCTCAACCGATGACACACTCAGCATTGCCGAAAAACACGGTGCCCGCATTATTCATCAGGACTGGTTAGGTTACGCCAGACAAAAGGCTTTTGCTTTAGAGCAATGCCGTAACGACTGGGTGATTAACCTGGACGGTGACGAAGTACTGCCGGAAGGCGCTTTTGAGCAGATACAGCAACGTATTGCCAAAGGCGATATTAATGGTATTTACCTAGCGCACGACGATATTTTTATGGGGCATTCGCTGCCTTATCATCGGCATCATCGCTTTCGCAGGGTGTACCGCAAATCAAAATCGCAGTGGAACAAGTCGACCAAGGTGCACGAGCATATTGAGGTACAACCGCCGCTGGCACACCTGCCTATAGACGTTAAGCACTACGGTTACGACTCGGCTCATGGCTACATGGACAAGTTGAACAAGTACTCGTTGCTAAAAGCTAAGCAACGGGAAGAGCGCGGGCGTCACTGCAGCCTGGCGCGGGTACTGCTGATATTCCCGTTAATGTTTATTAAGTTTTACTTTATTCGGCGCATGTTTTTAGCCGGATGGCGCGGCTTTATTAAAGCCAACATTGACGCCTTTCATTTTTTCCTGACCGAGGCTAAGCTGTATGAACGCGCTTACCGCCGAAAACGTGGTGATAAGGTAGAAAAATCAGAGTACTAATATGTCACCTTTGCCGATATTTTTGATTAACCTGGACCGCTCACCACACCGTCTGCAGTATGCTAATAAGTCAATCGCGGAACTTGGACTGAAATTTGAGCGTATCTCAGCTGTTGACGGTCGCACGTTATCTAATTCGGAAATCAGTGCCGTGTACAGCCATGAACTAAATAACAGATATTACCATTATGATCTCACTCTGGGCGAAATCGCCTGCTACATGAGCCACCGCAAAGCGTGGCAAACCTTGCTGGAAAGTGAGCACGCAGCGGCTATCATTCTGGAAGATGACATTGTGCTTGACCCTCAGTTCGCTCAATTGCAAAAACCAATTGCCGACTTGGCCGACAGTCCGTTTTCGGACTGGGATGTGATTAAACTGGCACAGCCTTTTAAACACAAGGAATCGCGACTGCTGAAAACTATTGGGGAGTTTCAGTTAGTTGAGTATGACAAACCACCGATGGGCGGTTGTGGCTATCTGATAAGCCGCCAGGGCGCTAAAAAATTACTGTCACGGGTGCCGTTTTTCCGCCCGGTGGATGTGGATATGCAATGGCAATGGGAAACCGGCGCACATGTGCTGGGATTATTACCTTATACGGTTGATAACAGCCATACACATGAAAGCGATATTTTTAGTGTGGCCAACCGACACGAAAACTCACGCCGGAAATGGGTACGCATAAAAGAGCTATGGCGATTCTTTTGGCAGAACCGCCATTATCATAGTAAACGGTAACCTGACATAAATGTCAGGTTACTCTGTTTTTCCTTTGTACTTCTCAAACCAATGCAGGATATAAGCAACTTTGTTCATTAAATTGCTGGGCCGCGCGTAAATACCGTGGCCTGAATCCTGAATGCGCACCATAGCGGTGTCCACGCCTTCCAGTTTCAGTGCCTGATAATACTGCTCGGTTTCTGACATGGGTGTTCTGTAGTCGTTTTCACCGGTCAGCAGCATGGTTGGCGTAGTCACATTACCCACGTAGCTGATAGGCGAATACTTCATGTAATGTTCCAGGTTGTCCCATGGCATGCCCGGGAACCAGTACTGATAGAAGAAGTTGTACATATCAGCCGTTAACACAAAGCTGTACCAGTTAATCACCGGCTTAGCCACAACCGCAGCTTTAAAGCGGTCGGTATGACCGACTATCCAGGCCGTTAGTACACCACCACCACTACCGCCGGTGACAAACAGCTCGTCTTCGTTAATAAAGCCTTTGTCGATAACCGCGTCTACGCCGTCCATTAAGTCGTTGTAGTCGTGGCTTGGGTAGTTATGGTGAATTTCGTTCGCAAAGTCCGAACCGTAGCTGGTACTGCCGCGCGGGTTGGTGTACAGCACCACGTAGCCTGCCGCCGCAAACAACTGAATTTCAGCAGCGAAACGCGGACCATAATTGGTATGCGGGCCACCGTGAATTTCCAGCATTAACGGGTACTCTTTGTCTTTGTCGAAGCCCGGCGGGTATGCAATCCAGCCTTGTAAGTCGATACCGTCAACACTGGATTTGTAGTTGATCTCTTCGACTTTGGCTAATTGTTTGTGGCCTAATGCGTCTTCGTTCAAACGCGTTAGCTGCTGAACGTCGCCGCTGTCCCATAATGCCAGCTCGGCCGGACGCATAGGGTTAGAGATGGTAAAGGCAATGCGGTCACCTTTGGCAACGCTGAAGTCACCACCGCCGTATGGCCGACTGTATGACAACCCACCAACGCGGTCGGTCAGGTTCTTGTATTCGCCGTTTAGGTTGGTACGTGCCAACTGGCCAACGCCGTTGTTGTCATAGGTGAAATAAATGCCCTGGCTATCGGTATCCCAGGAAAACCCGGTAACACTGCGGTCTAAATCGTCAGCCAGTACTTGCACATTGGAGCCGTCCAACGCCATGACATAGAGTTTAGCTGCCTGAAAGCTCATTTTGGTGTCGTCATAACCGGTAAAGGCAATTTTTTCGCCGTCTGGCGACACTTTTGGCGAGCTGTCCGGGCCATTACGGTCGGTAACCGCTGAAATTTCTTTGCTGCTTAAGGTCAGACGGTAAATTTCACTGTTAACTGGCTGGCGGAAAGCGTCGTCACGACGGTTAGCCGAGAAGAAAATGTGCTTGCTGTCCGGTGACCAGGACAATTGCCCACCATGATTAAATTCGGCGTCGGTTAGCTGACGTGGTGAACCACCGGTTGCGGGCATAACATAAATTTGCTGATGACCGTCTTTTGCGTAGCCACCGCCGTCGAAGCGGTAATTGTCTTTGTCGACGTACTTAGGCGCTTCGGTCCAGTTAGCACCTTCGGGTTTGCCTGGTAAGCTGACCGGGGCCGGCTTTGATTTTGGCGTAAACATGGAAAAAGCAATTTGGCTTCCGTCGGGTGACCAGCTAAGGTTCGACGGCGCTTGTGTCAGCTGCGTTACTGCCGCACTGTCGCCAGAGTCTACCCAGTAGATATGCACTTGCGGTGAACCGGTTTCAGTAGAGACATAAGCTAAGCGATCACCATTTGGTGACCACACCGGCTGGCTTTCGCTGCCCTGCTCACCGGTTAACGGACGAATGTCGCCGTCGGGCAGGCTGGCCCATAAACGGCCTACTTTACGGTCGTTGTTAATGTCCATGGACTGACGCACAAACACGGTCCATTCACCGCTGGGGTGAATGGTCGGCGAGGATGCGTATTCCAGCGTGAATACGTCTTCTAATTCAAACTTTTCCTGGGCTGCTGCTGTGCCTGACAAGGCCAGTGCGGCTGCCGCAATTATCCATTTTTTCATTGTTGTTCCCCCGGAAAATAAAAAACCGCCTCGGTAGAGACGGTTTTATCGTGATTCACGGTGTGAATCAATGTATTAGAACGCGTAAGAGAAGCTGACTGACGCATAGTCACGGTCAGTGGTCGCATCGTAGTCACCGCCGGTGAAGGTGGTGTAACCCAGGCTGACTTTGTAAGTAGACAGGTAGTCCGCTACTAAGTTAACGCCCAGCGACTTACGGTCTTCAATAAAGTTGCTGTTTGGTGAGTAACCATTAACGTCGTGGTTAAACTGAACCACAGGCGTTAAACCCCAGCCCTGCCAAATGTCTTTGTATTCAAACTGGAAGCGGGTACGGTAGCCCCACGAGTTTGAAGTCACAAAACCGTCGCAGTTCATGTCGGCCGGTGCGCCAGTGTCTTCTGCACTCAAGCATTTACCATATAGTGGCAAACGACCGTAGCGTTGTTCGTTCAGACCCGGTAAATCATGTACCTGGTTAGTGGCAATTTCACCCACAAAGGTCATGCGGTCAGAACCCCACAGACGGTCAACAAAGCGCACAAAACTTACCTGCGCCTGACTAACGTCCATGCGGTCGTAGCCGTGAGCTAACTCACCCAGTTCTGCGTTGTTAACACGGTCAGCAAAGGTGCTTGGCACGTTTGGACGTAAACCGGCGGTTAAAATTTCGGTGGTGTTAATTTGTACCGGCACACCGTCGCGGTAGCTGTACTCACCACCAACAGACCAAAGGCCTAAGTTGGTACTAAAGCTAAAACCATAAACTTTAGTATCTTCAGGGTATTCAATAACCAAACGAGGTCCGTCTATCGGATAGCCATTAGGTGTTGACCAGGTATAGCCAAGTTGTTGGCCAGCTGCGCCTGCCGCTTGCTGGAATGGACGCGGGTCCACTGTCCAGTTGTACGCCGAAATAATTGGCGTGTTGTTGTGCAGGTTAAGGTAGTAAACACCAAATTCTGTGTCTAAGTCCATTGAGTAGTAACGCAGGTTAGCACCCCATTGGCCGCTGTCTGAAGCTTCCAGCATAGGGTTGCTGCCAATATAAGCGCCTGCTTGTACTGACTCGAAGTCACTTAGGTAGCTGTCTGGGTCACCTGGTACTAACTGTGGGTTCAGTGTCACTTTACCGCAGCCAGGGCCGCCGATGATATCGACACTTGAGAAGTAAGTACCACAGCCGTCCAGTTTAGTGTTGTCCCACTCGTACTGGTAGAAAGCTTCTAAGTTTAAGGTATTGGTTAAGCCAATGCTGGTGCTCACCATACCGACCGGCAACAGGGCTTCTTTAATTTCTGCGCCCGGACGACGTGCCGCGTTAACATCCAGCGGGTTAATGTCGTTGATACCGTTGAAAACGAAGGTACTTTCACCCCAGCTTAATACCTGGCGACCTACACGGACGCTGGCAGGCATATCACCTAAGTCAAAGTTGGCGTAAACAAAGGCATCCAGTAATTCGACGCCTTTACCTTGCGAGTAGTCGTCAAACACGCTGTCGTTCAGTTTGGTGTCCGGGTAGTAGTTGTTACCCGGGTGACCATGCGCCATGTTCTCTTCAGAAATGATGTGATCGTACCAATAATTGAAACGAATAAAGGCACCGTGGCTACCGCCATCAATGCTTAAGTCATGCACACCTTTGACAACAGAGGATACTAAGTCACCTTTGTCGAAGTTCAGGTTACCGTCGTCACCGACGCTTGACTGTGCCGTTCCGCCCTGACGGTTGCCCGGATGCATCAGGTGGTTAGCCTGATCTTCCATACGCCATGCAGCGCCGTAAGACAGAATAGAGTCGAATTTAATTTCGTAATCGCCGACTTCGAAGTCAGCAGCCTGGCCTGATGCCGCAAAGCTCAGTGCAATGGCCGTAGCCAGAGGAAGTTTTTTTAGCATAGTTGTTCTTCTTTTCATTGTGAGCCACCTAATCCTTTAAACTTGTTTGGCGGTTATGTCTGAATCATGTCCGATGAGTTAAAAATATGCAAGTGTATGAACACGAAAATATAACAAGTTGTTGGAAAAAATGCGGGAAAATGTCGCTACTGACGCTAAAAATGGAGCGCCAGTAGCGAATTTAGAATGTTACAAAGACTCAGCAAATATTACAGTTTGCTGTTTAATTCAGGTAATACGTCGAACAAATCGGCCACTAAACCGTAGTCCGCCACCTGGAAGATTGGGGCTTCTTCGTCTTTGTTGATGGCAACAATGACTTTAGAGTCTTTCATACCGGCTAAGTGCTGGATAGCACCACTAATGCCTACCGCAATATAAAGCTGCGGAGCAACAATTTTACCGGTTTGACCAACCTGCATGTCGTTTGGTACGAAACCAGCATCTACCGCGGCGCGCGATGCACCCACTGCAGCGCCCAGTTTGTCAGCTACGTCTTCCAGCAGGTGGAAGTTTTCGCCGTTCTGCATACCACGACCACCAGAAATAACGATTTCTGCTGAGGTCAGGTCAGGACGTTCTGATTCTGCCAGTTGCTCTTCAACAAACTCAGATTTGTCGTTGTTAAATACGGAATCGATGTTTTCGACTTCGCCGCTACCACCTTCTTCTGCGACAGCATCGAACGCTGTTGCACGAACGGTAATGACTTTAATTTTGTCTTCTGACTGCACAGTGGCAATGGCGTTACCTGCATAGATAGGACGCTTAAAGGTGTCGTCGCTTTCTACCGAGATAATGTCCGATACCTGTGCCACGTCTAATAACGCAGCAACGCGCGGCATGAAGTTTTTGCCGGTGGTTGTTGCCGGAGCCAGAATGTGGCTGTAGTTTTTGCCTAAGTCAGCAACCAGTTCGCTGATGTTTTCGGCCAACTGATGCTCGTAAGCTTCGTTGTCTGCCAGCATGACTTTTTTCACGCCGTCGGCTTTTGCCACATTCTCAGCAACGGTTGAGCACCCTTTACCGGCAACCAGTACCTCGATGTCGCCACCGATTTTCTGTGCAGCGGCTAACGTTTTCAGCGTTGAAGGGTCAACCGCATTATTGTCGTGTTCTGCTACCACTAAGATGCTCATAATACTTTCGCCTCGTTTTTCAGTTTGTCGACCAGCTCATCTACGTCAGCTACTTTCACACCGGCGCTACGTTCCGCAGGCGTTTCAACTTTCAGCAGCTTAATAGTGCGCTTAACTTCCACACCCAGTTCGTCCGGGCTTGTGGTTTCCAGCGGCTTACGCTTGGCTTTCATGATGTTTGGCAGCGACGCGTAACGCGGTTCGTTCAGACGCAGGTCGGTAGTGACGATAGCCGGCAGGTTCAATTTAACGGTTTGCAGACCACCGTCAATTTCACGGGTGACGTTCACAAAGCCGTCGCCTACTTCCACTTTAGACGCGAAAGTACCTTGTGGCATACCGGTTAAGGCACCCAGCATCTGGCCGGTCTGGTTGTTGTCTGAGTCGATAGACTGTTTACCCAGAATAACCATGTCCGGTCCTTCTTTCTCTACCACACCTTTTAAGATTTTGGCGGCAGATAAAGAGTCCGGCATGTCGTCGGTTTCAACCTGAATAGCACGGTCAGCACCTAGTGCCAATGCAGTACGTAATTGCTCCTGTACCGCTTTAGGGCCAATAGAAACTACAACGACTTCGTCTGCTGTGCCTGCCTCTTTAAGGCGTACAGCTTCTTCTACGGCAATTTCGCAGAATGGGTTAAGTGCCATTTTGACGTTCGCCAAATCGACATCGGACTGATCTGGTTTAACACGCACCTTGACGTTGTAGTCAATGACGCGCTTAACCGCGACAAGTATCTTCATGTTGTCTTCCTTTTTCTGGAATGTTCTGAATGTTGGTCTTTATTGTGCTGTCATTATCCTAGACTGGCGTCGATCTCACAAGTTATGGGAGAATAAAACTCTATTGCCGTAAGGGAGAGTTTACATGACCAGCTGGGAACAGCTTTTTCGTCACTTAGTTCAACAAGCCAAAAGTCTACCAGAATATCCGGCAGAATGTCGTGATGACGATCATCTGGTGGGTGGCTGCGAGGCAAAGGTGTGGCTGTGGCTGGATACTTCTGACGTGGAGGCGGTAGTGATTCGCTTTGATTCCGAATCGCGCATTGTGCGCGGGCTACTGGCACTACTGCAACAACGGCTGGACGGCGGCTCAGTAGCGGAAATAGCAGCCTTCGACATTGACGCCTTTTACCGCGCCGAAGGTCTGGACAACGCCCTAAGCCCCTCGCGCAGCAACGGCCTGTATCAGGTCGCCAAAACCCTGAAGTTGCGGGTTATTGAGGCGTGAATGAGCGCTGAGGTTATAGGAGCTACTGCGGAGGACGCCCGTGAATACATCCCTGTAGGGCTTGGGCAGCGCCATCCTTGGCGCTGCACACCTCCGCAGTAACTCCCATAGCCGTCGATCGCGCTCATTTACATTACGCAAAAATTTATTTTACGGGAGTCAGCCGTTTCAGAAGCGTAGCGGTGGCTTGCATCGCAAAGCTGCAGGTCACCACCATAGCGGCACCAAAGCCAGAGCTGCAGTCCATGCGCATGGAGCCGGAGCCTGGTTTTTGCAGAGTGACTTCACCTTCCTGTTCACCGGAAATAACCGGATAGCGCAGTTGCTCTTCGGAGTAGACACAGTCAACGCCCCATTTGCGCTTGGGGTTCTTGGAAAAACCGTAGTCGCGACGCAGTTGCGAGCGTACTTTGGCGAGTAGCGGGTCTTGCTTGGCTTTTGCTAAGTCACCGACGCGGATCATGCCTGGGTCTATCTGCCCACCTGCACCGCCGCACACCACCAGGCGTAGCTTCCGGCGTTTACACCAGGCTACTAAGGCGGCTTTAGTATTGACGCTGTCTATGGCGTCAAGCACCGCATCGGCGCCGGTTAGGTACTCTTCGAAGTTCTCGGGCAATAAAAAGTCATCAATAACCTTAACTTCGCAGTTTGGGTTAATGCTTTTCACCCGCTGTGCCAGTACCTCGGTTTTGAGTTGCCCAATGGTGTCATCGGTAGCCGGTAACTGACGGTTAATATTGGTGGTGCACACGTCGTCTAAATCAATGAGTGTGAGCTTGCCTATGCCGGTGCGCGCCAGTGCTTCCACCGCCCAGGAGCCAACGCCGCCAAGCCCGGCGACCACAATATGTAACTGTTGAAAATGGTTAAGCGCTTGTTGTCCGTAAACACGGCTGACACCGCCAAAGCGCTGATCGGGGACTTCACTCATGACTGGGTTGTTCACTCACATCGTAGATAATAATGCCCACCTGGTGCACTTCACCACGCGGGTTCTTAAGCGGAATAAGCGTGACGTTTTGGTACATCCATTCGCTCTGCCCACTTATGGGCCGGCTGTGGCGAAAACGAAACACGTAAGGACGTTGCTGCCAGGTAATAAACACCCGCGAGTTTAATTGCCGCACGCGGTCAATTTTACGCTGGAACCAAGCCTGGTCGATACCCGGACAGCAGCGAAATAAATTTTTATCGCGCACTTCGCTGGGCCGCAGACCGCTGTGGTTCTGCATAAACTCATTCCACATCTGGATGTTGTTGTCGTTATCGACCACCACAATGCCCACATCAATGGCGCCCAGAATGCTCAGCTTGCTGTGCAGCTCGTCCATATCGTCTATCATTGGTCATCCTCTTCGCTTTGCAGCCAGTGCGCCAGCTGCTGGTCGAGAATTTTCACAGCGTCCGCCGGGAACAGCAGTAAAAGGTCAAACGCCAGCTTATGCTCCGGCAAGGTGTAGCCAATTTCTATGGCCAGAATTTTCTGCCAGCGTTTTTCACCATGCTTCAGTAATTCTTGCATGGGCTGGTTCTCACCGAGTAATACCGGCTGCGACGCCGCAAACTCCACATGCAACTGCTGACCCAAACCGTTCAAACAGGCAGAGGATAAAATAGACGCCACGTCCATTAACGACTCAATGCGTTGCTGTTTCACCGAGCCACTTTCGCCCAGTTTAGCACCTAATAACTGGCCAATGTCGTCAATAGCCGCGTCATTAAAGAGCGTTAAAGCCTCACCTAAAATACCACTGCCGGAAAAACCCTGACTCACCGCCGCCACTTGCTGTTTGGCGTCGATGGACTCTATGGCCATGTGCAGTTCTGAAGGCGCAATGAAGTTAACGTTAGGCACCGGTAGTTCAATAAAGGTGTCCAGCACCCGGGCTAAGTGATCGCCCGCCTGACCCATGGCAACGTTTGAAACCTCGCGGTATACATCGAGCGGGTTAGACGGCGCCTGGGTCTGTTGGTCGACGACTTTTAGTTGTCCACCGGCGGGCTGGTAAAGACCAAACTGCTGTAACAGAGTTTGTACGTCTTCGGCTTTCATCGGCTTTTTCACGAAGGCCATAGCACCTAATGACTGCACGCGCTTTTGCGCCTCAGGCTGTATGTCACCCGACACCACAATAACCAGAGTTTCTAACTGCTCGTCTTTGATGGCCTGCAGAGTTTCGTAGCCGTCTTTTACCGGCATATTCAAATCCAGAAACAGGATTTCAGCACGCCCTTCACGCACACAAGTAAGCGCTTGCTCACCGTGCTCCGCCTGATGCACCTCAGCGTCCCAGTCGTCCGGCAGCGTGCGCAGCAGCTGTTTCCGCGCCATTTTCGAGTCATCGCACAGCGTGACTTTTAGCGTCATAGATTGAAATTCCCGGCCAGTAAAAACATGCCACTAGTTTAACCTATGGTGCAGTCTGATGCCATGTATGTGAACGTCAGGCTACAGCAGTTTAATTCCGGAAAAGATCGATAAACAATGAAATCACGGTAGATTGATTCCGATTTATAAGCTAACCTTACCAAGTTACAGCAACAAACTGCCGGATACTAATGAAAAACATAACACTTCAGCTATTTAACGAGGGAAAATGGTGGGACGCTGCCAACATCAGCTTTGCCGGTGAACAGATGGCAAGTGGTGTTACCTTAGCTTATCTTCCACAATACATTAAGGACGTGCACAGCTACGGCATGACAGACTGCTGGGCTTGTAGTGTTAATGCCCCCGTCACGATGACACCTATCGATTACGAAAGCTGGCCTGCATTACTTGACGATTTGCTGCCGGTAGGGAAGTCTCGGGACTGGTGGCTTAATTATCTCAATGTCAGTAGACGTAGCGAGTTTGAGCAGAATTATGCGTTACTAACCCACGCCTGCATGTCCCCCATTGGTAACCTGCGTATTAAAGAAGCCACTTCGCAACTGAACGCTCATAACACGCAGCGCTTTTCCATTAATGATGTTGCACAGTTACAACACGGTTTTCTGGAGTACGCAAATGAACAGGGGGCAGCTGTAGGTGGTGCTACGGGGGCTGGTGGTGTTGCTCCCAAACTGCTGCTTATGGTTGAAAATAATGAGGTCTATATTGATGGTAACTTTGCCGGTAAACGGCTTTCTGCAACACCCTACCTGACCAAGTTTGCCCGGAATACTCGCTCTGCCAGAGACAATAATATTCTCCGCGCGGAAGGTGTCTTTTATCAGGTACTGAGCAAGATACTGGAAGGTACCAGCATTGAGACAATTAATGTGTCTGGCATGATGACGTTGGAGCATGAATCTCAAGTAAGCCTTTGGCTTCCACGGTTTGACGTTCAAGTTGATAACTCAATAGCAACAAGGGTTGGCGTTGAAAGTATCTATTCGATGATTAATGCGGGACCCGGCAGTTACCAGGATCACTTTTTTGTCATGGAAAGCGTCTGGAATAAAATAAAAGCCACCACCCAGATGTCGAGCCAGGAGTTTGCTAAACAGTATCTGGCAAGAGATTTATTGAATTTAGCTTTCGGAAATTCAGACAACCACGGGCGTAATATCTCATTTTTAAAATTAGAGGGTGATATTCAATTTGCCCCTATTTACGACTTTGCGCCGATGAAAGCAGACCCTGAAATGGTAACCCGTTTATTTAAGTGGGGAAAAGATTGTGAAGAAGGCGGCATAGTTCGCTTTGATAACGTGGTTAAAGAGCTTACAGAGTATTGCAAACCTGATGAGTTGATGGCGTTCCTGAACAGCTTAGCGAAAAAGTTAATTGGTGTTCCTGTTTTATTAGAGCAGCATGGTTGTCCTCGCGAAATACTGGAGTTCCCTGCCATTGGTTTTAACAACCTTGAAAGTAAATTAGCAAGTTTCGGTGTACACAATGGATAATTTATCAATAGAAGATCGCAGAGCGATAATAAAAGATATAGAAGAGGCATTGGCTAGTGGCGATATCTCTCTCGGAGCTGCAATTAAGAGAATCAGAACGGAATTATATGGGATGAATCAGGCTCATTACGCAAAGTTTCTTGGGGTGGCCGATAGAACATTGCGCGACATTGAAAAAGGCAAGACCGATCCGCGTTTATCTATCGTTGAAAAACTGCTTGCTCCCGCCGGACTTCGGCTCAGTGCCAAGGCTGTTAACCATAAGCTGTAGCCTGATGCCATTGCATCAGGTACGATATAAAACATTACGCACAACACAATTTTATATAAAAAATGAAACAATACTTAGAGCTGTGCCAACGCATTGTCGACGAAGGTGTTTGGGTTAAAAACGAACGTACAGGCATTAACTGCCTGACGGTTATCAACGCCGACTTAGAGTACGACGTTGCCAACAACCAGTTCCCACTCATTACCACCCGGAAGAGCTATTACAAGTCAGCTATTGCTGAGCTTTTGGGCTATTTGCGTGGCTACGACAGCGCGGCTCAGTTTCGCGATATTGGCTGCAAAACCTGGGACGCCAATGCCAATGAAAACCAGGCATGGCTGAATAACCCTAACCGCCAAGGCGAAGATGACATGGGTCGCGTTTACGGAGTACAGGGACGTTCATGGCAAAAACCGGACGGCAGCCACTTAGATCAGTTGAAAAAAGTAGTTAATAACCTGTCAAAAGGCATTGATGACCGCGGTGAAATAGTGACCTTCTATAACCCCGGCGAATTTGAATTGGGTTGTTTGCGCCCGTGCATGCATACCCACAACTTTTCGCTGTTAGGCGACACGCTTTACCTAACCTCATACCAACGCAGTTGCGATGTACCGCTGGGGCTTAATTTTAATCAAATTCAGTGCTTTGTTCTGTTGGCCCTGGTAGCACAGATTACCGGGCACAAACCAGGCAAGGCGTATCACAAGATAGTGAACGCACACATCTATGAAAACCAGTTGGAACTCATGCGCGACGTTCAGCTTAAGCGCGAGCCTTTTCCGTCGCCGCAGCTACATATTAACCCCGAAATTAAGTCTCTTGAAGATATTGAAACCTGGGTCAGTAAGGATGACTTTACCGTCAGTGGCTATCAGTGCCACGAACCAATAAAGTACCCATTTGCGGTGTAACCCAATTAAGAGATTAGAACAGAGCTGGGGCTGATAAACGGCTGTTGGGGCGCATGTAAGCGTTATGAGTGTTGAGGGGCGCTATGCCAGAGTGTCGAAGGCCATGGATGGCCTTCGTCAAGCGTTCATGGATGAACTTGCAGCGTCTCTGGCATAGCGCCCCTTAACGCTCAAGCGAAACATGTGACCCAACAGCCGTGTCCCCCAAGCCCCGTTTTAAGCGCGGGGCTTTGCTCGAACCATCAGAATGATACCCAGGATGATCATTGGCAGAGTTAACCATTGACCCATAGACATACCCAGAGACAGCAGGCCTAAGTGAGCGTCGGGTTCGCGGAAAAACTCAACTATGAAACGAGCCACACCGTAACCTAACAGGAACAAACCGCTGACCGCACCGACACCGCGCGGTTTACGCTGATACCAGATAATAACGGCAAACAACAGCAGGCCTTCTAACAAGGCTTCGTATAACTGCGAAGGATGCCTCGGTACAGGCCCTCCGCTGGGGAAGTACATTGCCCACGGCACTTCTGCTGCCCGGCCCCAAAGCTCGCCGTTAATAAAGTTACCAATGCGTCCGAAGAACAGCCCCATAGGCACTAATGGAGCGACAAAGTCGCCCACCTGCAGGAACGAACGTTGTTTTTTGCGGGCATAAAGGTACATAGCGGCAATAACACCCAGTAAACCGCCGTGGAAGGACATGCCGCCTTCGTGTATGTAAAACAAGTACAGTGGGTTATCAACAAAGCGTTCGAACTGATAAAAGAATGTATAACCGACACGGCCGCCGACAATAACGCCAATAAAGCCCCAGAACAGCAAATCACTGAATTGTTCTTTGCTCCAGTTTGGGTCTTTCTCGGTTTGACGCATGCCCCAGAAATAGGCAAAGGCAAAAGCGGCTAAGTACGCCAGGCCGTACCAGCGAATGTCGATAAACCCAATACTGAAAATAACAGGATCAATGGCGGGAAACTGCCAATAGTCATTTGACGGCACTGCGTGTACTCCCTGCTTTATGGTTAATTAAAAATAAGTTGTATGGCAACCAGAATAAGAAAGGCTGCAAATACGCGCTGCAGCTGTTTTACCGGTAATTTGTGCGCCAGTTTAGCACCCAGCGGAGCGAATAACACCGAGGCCACGGAAATGCCTACCCAGGCCGGTATGTTGATTAGCCCAAAGGCGCCGGTTTCACGGCCTGACAACCAGCCGTTTAAAATAAACATAACCACCGAGCTGCAGCCTATGATAAAACTGCCCAGCGACGAAATGGCAATAGCCTGGCGTACCGGCAGCCGCATGCGGCTTAAAAAGGGCACGGTAAGCGCGCCGCCGCCAATACCCACCAGACCGGAAATGGTACCAATAATGTAACTGCCTAAAGCCACTAAACGCTTAGATACCGAGGTTAATGGCTCGCCGGTTTTCTGCGGAAACAGCATACGAATGGCCAGCGCAATTAATACAATGGAGAAAATGCGCTTTAACCAGTCGGGGTCAATAATGGTCACCAAAAACGCGCCGGTCATAGCGCCTAAAGATAACCCCGGAAGCACCCGAATAAGCCAGAAGTTTTCCATTAACCCGTGCTTTGCATGAGCGCGGGAAGCACTGGCAGTGGTCATACAAATGGTTGCCAGACTGGTAGCAATGGCGCTGGGCACCACCAGCTCGGACGGCACACCAATAAGCGGCAGCAAATAAATAAGCAGTGGCACAATGATTAAACCGCCACCAATGCCGAGCATACCGGCTAACAAGCCAGCGACTGCGCCACCGCCAATACACCAGAGCCAGGTCGTCAGTAGCATAGTTATTTACCCGCCCTGACAAAGCCGCCAAGTCCGATGCTTTCCATCTTGTCGGCTATCATTTTACGAATTTGGTCCGGATTACGCGCCTGTAATGCTTTTGCCAGCATGACATTCAGCGTGCTGGAGCGCACATTGCGCAAAATCCAGCGTACCCGGTCCACGTTGTAACTGTTCATACTGAGCTGCCGGTAGCCCATAGCAACCAGCAGTAATGCACCACCCGGGTCACCCGCTAATTCCCCACAAACACTCACGGGCTTGCCAATTTCTTCGCAGCGCCGGGCTATTTCATCCAGGCTGGCTAATACCGCCGGGTGATACGCGTCATAAAGGTTAGCAACCCGGCGGTTGTTTCTATCCACCGCCAGCAAGTACTGGGTTAAGTCGTTGCTGCCGACGGAGAAAAAGTCGACTTTACTGGCCATGGCCGGTAACTGATAAATAGCCGCCGGCACTTCTATCATGACGCCCAACTGCGGTTGGAACAGATTGACGCCCACTTCGCAGCCTTGCTCCTCGGCCACTTCAAAATACGCCTGCTTGATAAGCCGTGAGGCTTCGTCCACTTCGCTGGTACTGGTTATCATGGGCAGTAATATGCGCAAATTGCTTTTGCCGATACTGGCGCGCAGCATGGCACGAATTTGAATCAGGAAAATTTCCGGATGATCCAGGGTTAAGCGAATACCGCGCCAGCCCAGAAAAGGGTTGTCCTCTTTTAGCGGAAAGTAAGGCAACGGCTTGTCGCCGCCCACATCCAGTGTGCGCATAACCACCGGCTGGTCAGGAAACTGTTCCAGCACTTCCTGATACATTTCGGTTTGCTCGTCCTCGGTGGGCAGCTGGTCTCGCATCATGAACGGAATTTCGGAGCGATACAGCCCTACACCGTCTATGTTCAGCGTTTTTAAATAGTCGTGGGTAACGTCCAGCCCCAGGTTCAGGTGCAGACTAATGCGCTGGCCGTCCTGAGTTTCCGCCGGTAAGTGACTGTGCTCGGCAACAATGTCGCGCAACTCTTGTTCTTCTTCCGCCAGCTGATGGAACTCGGCTAAAACTTGCGCTGGTGGATCAATATAAATTTCACCGGTGTAGCCGTCTACCGCCAGCAGTTTGTCGGAGAAAAAGTGCAGCTCTATGTCATCAACGCCCAGCACTGCAGGAATGTTCATGCTACGCGCCATAATAGCGGCGTGCGAGTTACTGGAACCGTTTAACGAAATAATGCCGGCAATTTGCTCGCGTGGCAGCTCCGCCAACATGGACGCCGTGACTTCGTCCGCCACCAAAATGAAACTGTCCGGCAGGGGTTTACGTCTGCGTTGTCGGTTTTGCAGGTGCATCAGCACCCGTTGGCCTATGTCGCGTACGTCGGTTGCGCGCTCCTGCAGGTAAGAGTCTTCTAACGCCTCGAACTGCGCCACAAACTGTTCAACCACGTATTTTAATGCGGTTTGCGCGCGCCAGCCTTCTTTGATCATGTTTTCAACGGCGTCGCCCATACTGGCGGCGTCTAACATGCCCTGATACACATCGAATATGGCCAGGGTGTCGTCCGGCACTTGCCCGGCCATACGCATGGACAATTCTTTTAAGTCGGCACGGGTACGGGCTACGGCCTGGCGAAACTTACGAATTTCATGAATGGGTTTGTCCGAACGACGCGGCGTTACTTCGTCTAGCCTTGCTTCGGGTCGTGAGACATAAGCCTCGCCCACAGCAACACCTGCTGAGCCGGGCAGACCACGCAGACTGTGTATCCAGGGTGAGTGTTCACTGACCAGTAAACCTTTGGCGTCGGCGTGGGCGATAACTGCGGCCAGCTGAGCCGCCAGGGTAACAATGAAAGCTTCTTCTTCGCGGCTGAAGCTGCGGGCCACACTTTGATGAACCACAACAATACCCAGCACTTTACGGCGGTGGATAATGGGCGCGGCTAACAAGCCCCGGTAAATGCTTTCGTTGGTGTCGCTGAGTTTTTTGTTGGCGGGATGATTGCTGGCATCGGCAATGTTCAGGGGCTCTTCCCGTTGCGCCGCTAAACTGATGATACCTTCACCAAAGTCGACCCGAACCGGTTTGCCGTCTTCAGCGCGCAGACCATCGCTGGCGGCCATAACAAACTGCTTTTGATCGTTGTCGGCCAAAAACACACTGCAACTGTCGGTTTCTAAGGCTTCGCGCACCTGCCCCACCATGGTGTTTAACGCCATGCTGAAATCAGGTGCTTTGTTTACGCCCTCTACTATCCTTTGCAGTGTGACCAGCATCATGTTTATCGTTTGCGCCTGTGCTGACGCCCTCCCGAAGCACGAAATGGCATAGCGAGTGAGGCAAACTCTTTCATCACCCGACGATAAACATCGCGCTTGAAGGATACGACCTGCCGCACCGGATACCAATAACTGACCCAGCGCCAGCCATCAAATTCAGGATGACCTGAATGTAAAACATCTACGTCTTCTTCACGACATTTTAGTCGTAACAAAAACCACTTTTGCTTTTGTCCAACACACATGGGCCGTTGTTCACGTCGAATCAAGCGCTTTGGTAAGCGATAACGCAACCATTGACGGCTGGTGTACAGAATTTCAACCTGCTCCGGCTTTAACCCGACCTCTTCATAGAGTTCGCGGTACATTGCCTGCTCAGGGGTCTCGCCTTCATGAATTCCGCCTTGCGGAAACTGCCAGCTCTGCTGGTTGATTCGACGAGCCCAAAATACCTGCCCATGCCCGTTACAGATGACGATTCCTACGTTTGCCCGGAATCCTTCTGCATCTATCACGCGAGCATCCTCAATTATTCTCTGTTACAGTGGATTCTTCCATAAAGCCCGGTTGCGGGCAAATGCTGATTCACTATTTACGAAGAATTAAGTCATGACCCACAAGCCACAACGCCCTCAATCTATTGATGAACTGTTTCAGCGCGCCGCTGCTTTAGCCGGCCGTTCTTTTGCTGAACTGGCTGCAGAAACCGGGTTACAGGTACCTAAAGATTTGCGCCGCGACAAAGGCTGGGTTGGGCAACTTTTAGAGCTGCAACTGGGGGCTACTGCGGGCTCTAAGCCCACGCAGGACTTCCCGGAGTTAGGGGTTGAGCTAAAAACCCTGCCGGTAACACCCGAAGGTGAGCCTTTAGAAACTACCTTTGTATGCACGGCTCCGCTGGTGAATATTCAGGGCGTCCAATGGGCCACTTCTAACGTACGAAATAAATTACAACAGGTGTTGTGGCTGCCCATTGATGGCCGCCGGGAGGTTCCTTTAGTGGAACGCGTGGTGGGCAGTGCCTTTTTATGGATACCCAGCGCCGAAGAAGAAGCCCTGTTGCGCAACGACTGGGAAGAACACATGGACCGCATTGCGCTGGGACAGGTTGAGAGTATTACCGCGCGCCAGGGTGAAGCCATGCAAATTCGCCCTAAAGCGGCAGACGGCTCAGCGCTGACAGAAGCTATTGGTCCGGAGGGGACTATCATTGAAGTACGCCCCCGGGGTTTTTATTTGAAAAAAGAGTTCACCCGCAGAATATTGCAGCGGATGTTTGCATGAATAAGCACAGGAGGAACTATGCAATTTGATGTCAGCCCTCAGGCCCGACGCAACGCTCTGACCTTTTGTGGTTTAGCGCTTTTGCTGTTTGCGCTGCTGGTATTCTTACATCTGATCCGCAACGACATTCCGGTTGGTTTATCGGTGGTATTGGGTGCGGCGTCCGGCATTCTGATGCTGCTGGGCATCGGCAAATTGATAGAGCCTCCGGTGTCGTTGGTAATAACCCCCGAGGGCATTCGCTATTTGCACCGCCGTGGTCAGTGGGAGATCCGCTGGGAAAACATTATTCGCTACGATGTACCAAGGGTGAACCGGGTTATGGAGCTAGAAGACGCGCCTTTTATTGGCTTCCGGCTTTACCACGTAGAGGAAGTTCTGGACGACATTTCACCGCGCTTAGCCTCTGCCCTGCTGTTTGAACAACGCCAGTTACTGACCATGGCACTGCGGCATCAGGCTCCGGACCGGGAAGACTACACGCCCTACTTCGATATTCCGGACAGCTACATAAGCCCCAACGGCAAGGTTTACAAAGGGCTTATTGGGGTCTTTGGTAAACGCATGGAACAAATGCGGGAGCTGCTTGGTTACGATTTATACGTCAGCTCTGCGGCGCTGGACCGCGACATTTACGACTTTAAAGCGCATTTGCAGAAGTTACAGGCCACACGAAACGGTGATACGGATGCGTAATTACGGAAAATTAACGTCCTGAATCGCTTCCAGCATAGGCTTTTGAAAGTAATACCCCTGCATTAAAGTAATGCCGTTGTCGCGCAGGTATTTGTATTCGTCGTCGGTTTCAATGCCCTCGGCAATAAGTTGAATGCCAAGCTCTTCACCAATTTGTTGAATAGAGCGAACCAGGGTTTGTTTGACTTTATTCTGGCAAATATCACGAATCAGTTTCATGTCAATTTTCAGAATGTCCGGCTGAAAGTCGGACAACAAATTCAGTCCGGCATAACCGGCGCCAAAATCGTCAATGGCCGTTTTGAAACCTTCTTTGCGATAAGCTTCAAACACTTCTACTAGAAACTGCTGACTGACCACTTGCTCCTGCTCAGTGACTTCAAAAATGATGTTATTACGGTCAAAGTTGGTTCTCGTCGCCGTTTCTAAGGTTTTTGCCAGACAGGTTTCGGGCTCATAAATGGCATTAGGCATAAAGTTAATGCTTAAATTACCCGGCAATTTAATGCGCGAAGCTGTTTCAATAGCTTTGACCCGACAACTTTGGTCAAAAGTGTACTTATTGTCTTCGGTCACTTGCCCCAGTATGCGGCCTGCGCCTTCGCCGTTTTCGCCACGTACCAAAGCCTCGTAAGCGAACACCGTTTTACTGGAGATGTCTACAATTGGCTGAAACGCCATTTTAATGCCAAACCCAAGAGGTTTGCGGCAGTTACAGGTTGGGCAAGCAGACATAGACTATCCTCAAAGAAGTTGTATAGCTCATACCGGACTAAAGTATCAGGTTTGAGAAAAAACGTAAAAACTGTGACTATCGATCAATAAAAATTGCGTTTTTATCAGAATACTGTATTAAGCATTCAACAGTTATTACAAGGTAGCACAATGACAACAATTGGCTGGCAAGAGTGGGGCGTACTTCCTGAGCTCCATATTAACCCAATTCATATGAAAGTTGATACTGGCGCGAAAACTTCGTGTTTGCATGCATTTAAATTAGAGCCATTTGAGCGCGACAACAAAGAGTGGCTGCGCATTTATATGCACCCAGAGCAAGGTTCACTGCGCGAGCAAATTTGCGAAGCACCGGTATTTGATAAACGTGAAGTGACCGATTCCGGCGGTCACACCGAGACCCGGTATGATCCGAACACGTTTACAACTGGGTACATTTGACGAGCTGGTGGAACTGACGTTAACTAACAGAGACACTATGAAATTTCGGATGTTATTAGGCCGACAAGCCATGCGTGGACATTTCATCGTCGACCCACAGGCCTCTCACTTATTAGGAGAACAACCATGAGAATTGCGATTTTATCGCGTAACTCAGCGCTTTATTCAACACGCCGTTTGGTGGAAGCCGCTGAACAGCGTGGCCATGAGGTTGACGTACTTAACCCATTGCGGTGTTACATGGACATCAACGCACGCGAGTCGTCGATTCACAAACACGGTAAAGAACTGCCCGTTTATGACTGTGTGATCCCCCGTATTGGCGCGTCTGTTACTTTTTACGGCACAGCGGTTCTGCGCCAGTTCGAGATGATTGGCAGTTACCCACTAAATGAGTCGGTAGCCATTTCCCGTAGCCGCGACAAATTGCGCTCGCTGCAGCTTTTATCGCGCAAAGGTATTGGCCTGCCGACCACAGGCTTTGCCAGTCAGCCGCAGGACATTCCGGACTTAATTGACATGGTCGGCGGTGCGCCGCTGGTTATCAAGTTGCTGGAAGGCACTCAGGGTATTGGCGTTGTTTTGGCTGAAACTCGTCAGGCTGCGGAAAGCGTGATTGAAGCTTTCATGGGCCTGAAGTCGAACTTTATGGTGCAGGAGTACATTAAAGAAGCCGGTGGGGCTGACATTCGCTGTCTGGTTATTGGTGACAAAGTTATTGCGGCTATGAAGCGCCAGGCGAAAGCTGGTGAGTTTCGTTCTAACCTGCACCGCGGCGGCAGTGCTTCGCTGGTAAAACTGACACCCGCAGAGCGGGCAACGGCCGTTAAAGCAGCTAAGACTATGGGTCTGAATGTGGCTGGTGTGGATATCCTGCGCTCGAACCACGGGCCATTAGTCATGGAAGTGAATTCGTCACCCGGCCTTGAAGGCATAGAGCAGGCAACGGATAAAGACGTTGCCGGGCAAATTATCAGCTTCCTTGAGAAAAATGCCAAAGCCCATAAAACCCGTACCAAAGGGCGCGGCTAGAATGAAGCGTTTTGAAATTGGCGGACAATGTGTAGAGCCCGGTTCGCATCAGCACATTACGCTGCCGGCACTGCGTTTATACAACGACGCGCCGCTGGATTTACGTATTGATGTGTTTCATGGCACTAAGCCTGGCCCGGTATTACTGGTTAGCGCTGCCATTCACGGCGATGAACTGAATGGCATTGAAGTTTGCCGGCGTTTGATCAACACCGTGGATGCGCGCGAACTCAGCGGTACGCTGGTGGTAGTGCCTATTGTGAACTTATTTGGCTTTATTCAGCAGTCGCGCTACCTGCCTGACCGACGCGACTTGAACCGTTGCTTTCCGGGCTCAGAGCGCGGTGCAATGGGCAGTCGTATGGCCTATTTATTCAGTGAAGAGCTGGTAAAAAAGTCCACTCACATAGTGGATTTACATACCGGCGCCATTAACCGCAGCAACCTGCCACAAATTCGTGTTGATGTTGAAAACGAGAAAGCGCTGGCAATGGCAAAGGCTTTTAGTACCCCTGTTATTTTGCACTCGAAAGAGCGCGATGGTTCATTGCGGTCTTTCGCCAACGAGCTGAATATTCCGTTGATTTTATACGAAGCCGGCGAAGCACTGCGCTTTGATGAAGCCTCGATAAGTGCCGGTGTTATTGGCGTACAGAACGTTATGAAGCACCTGAAGATAATGAAGGGCCGACGCCGCGGGCGCCGCGTTACTCCCGTTATTGCCCGCCGCTCCACCTGGGTTCGTGCAGAGCGGGATGGTCTTATCATTCCAAAAGTTGAGCTGGGTCAAACCATTCAGAAGCAGCAAGTATTAGCGTTAAGCGTCAGCCCTCACGGTGGCGAAGGCGATGAGGTTGAATCTCCGGTACGCGGTATTATCATAGGCTGTAGCAATATTCCGGTAGCGAATGAAGGCGAAGCCTTATTCAACGTAGCGCAATTTGATAAAGATACCATGTCGGATGCGACCGAAAGTGTGGGGTCCTTTACTGAGGTGTATGAAAACAAGCCGTATGAGCAGTAATTTAGCAGACATTGATTTTAGTCAGGGCCTGCGCCATTGCGATGGTCAGGACAGTTTATACCGGGAAGTGCTGGTCTGTTATCTGGACCAGTTCCGTCCTCTGCTTGACGCGAAAACACTACTAACAGACTCTGAGGCAGCGCGCTTACAACTCCATACGTTAAAAAGTTTGAGTGCAACGATAGGCGCCGCACCTTTAAGCAAATTGGCAGCACAACTTTTTGCTAAATGGCAGCAACAAGATGAACAACAACGCGCGGAAGCGATTAGACAAGTTAACACCAACCTGGCTTTAGTTAATGGTCAAATAGAGAACTATTGCAACAACGTTAATTTGGCCGATTAAAATTAATACAAAAGTTACTTAATATTCGTTAAAATGGCCCGATAAAAATAACAACAGCGATTAAAAAACAGGCGCCTTATGTCCAGTCCGGTCAGTTTCCGGGTTTCTGAAAGAGATGTTTACATCATCATTGATGCCGGTACACGTCCTTCAGAAGTCAAAGCAGAGCAGTTACAGAAAGCGTGGCAGGCTTCTGACTATTCGGCTGCAAAATTGCTGGACCCTCAAATGATGACCCAAACGGCCACCAAGTACGCCCAGCACTTCAGTAAAGACAGCAACAGCAGCATTTCTTTTCAGGTTATTATTGCCGAAATTTTTGACGCCGACCTGAACTTACTCGTCAGTGATGACGATATGAAAGTGACTGCCAGCGCCATTGTTGGCTTTGGCGGTAAGCCGCTGAGTCAGGAAGCTATTATTGCGAAGCTGAAAGAGAAGAAGGTAACTTCAGGTATTCAGCGCAAAGCCATTGATGCTTTGGTTGAACACACCAACGAAGCCCCTCCGGGTGCGGAATTATCAGTAACCGTAGCCAAAGGCAAATACCCCATAAACGGCAGTAATGCCAAGTTTAAACCGCTGGCCGATGATGCCCGCAAGCGCGTACTCAGACCACAGCTTCGCGAAGACGGTACCGCCGACATGCGCGACTTAGGCGCTCAGGTTACTGTTGACCCGGAACAGCCGTTACTGCAAAAGATCCCTCCCAGCAAAGGCCGGCCAGGTTTTACCGTTTTTGGCCAGGAATTAGAGGCCCATGACGGCGAAGATCGCGACTTTAAACCCGGGGAAGGTACCCGTGTCAGTGAAACCGACAGCAATTTAATTGTTGCCGACCGTACCGGCATGCCCAGCTTTAACGATAACAGCGTGCAAGTTGACGATGTCATGCAGCTAAATAATGTCGATGTCTCCACCGGGCATGTGAAATTTAAAGGCAGCGTCATTGTCAGCGGTAACGTCAGCGAAGGCATGAAAGTCACCTGCTCGGGTGATATCACTGTCGGTGGTTATGTCGACTCAGCTGAGCTTTACGCCGACGGCAATATAACAGTGCGCAAAGGCTGCATTGGTCGCCTGCTGAATTCCGGCGAAACCGCAGAGCATGACGAAGACGCCGATGACTGGATACCCGACGTTTCCACCAAACTGGTGGCGGGTGGCTCAATTTGGTGCGCCTATGCCCAATATTCCTGTTTAGACTCGCAAAATGGCGTACATACCGACAAGCAGCTGACTCATTGTCATGTCATAACCAAAGGCCAGCTGGCTATTGGTGGTGAGGGTCGCAACGCCCGCGGTAAATTGATAGGCGGCACCATTGAAACCTGTGATCACATTTATTGTGGCCAGTTAGGCGCGCCGGCCGGAACCAAAACACGAATATACTGGTCATTGCCTCCGGTTGACCCGCAGTCGCTGGAACACTTAAATAACATGCGCGCCGTGTTGGCTAAAACTCTGGCACGCATAAAAGTTGTGCAACAGGGGCTGGACCGTTGCAAAACGTTGGAAGACGGTCCTAAAAAGCTTGAGTACGAGACCAAATTAAAAGGTGAGCTGCGTAAGCTCAAAGCGCGCATTGTTACTACCCGCATCAGCATCGACTCTGTACTGGAAGCGTTTGAGAACCATCCGGTACTGCGTACTATGGTCAGTAAAGAAGTGTTCCCCGGCATTTTGTTTATTTTTAAAGAAAAAAGCCTGCGCATAAAAGAACATCGCAATGGTACAATGTTCTTACTTCAGGACAAACAACTACGAGTAGACAGTCTGGTCTAAGCGGTAACTACTATGTCATCTGCAATTCTTTCTATGCTTGGGAGGCAATCCTCTCAACCCTGGACTTATGGTTCGTTGTTAGTCATTCACCCGGGCGGTGCAGAACTGGCAGGCCTGAGCAATAGTTCGGCCTGGTGTTTTCATGCCGGCCATGCCGATGCCTGGAAAGCGGCCGGACACAACGCTTTTTGTCAGGCACAGGCACCCGATTTAACCGCTTACGACGGCGTGTTAATGCTGGTAGCCAAAGAAAAAGAACTTAACCATTACTTATTAGAGCAATTGGCGCTATTACCGGCCAATACCCCAGTGTGGTTTGCTGGTGAAAAACGCTCCGGCATTCAGCCGTTAATGAAAAAGTTACCTGACTGGTTGCAACCGCCTCAGAAGCTGGCTTCAGCTAACCACTGTTTACTGTTTGCCAGCGCAAGAAACCATCAGGTACATGAACCGGCTCCTTTGGCCAGTTATGCTAAAACTCTGACTTATGAACTGGATAACCAGCAGAAGTCTTTTGTCACTTTGCCGGGTGTTTTCAGCCGTGAACATATTGACCCTGCCACCCTGCTGCTGCTGCAGCATATTAACGATTTGCCCAAGGGGCGGGGCCTGGATTTTGCCTGCGGAGCCGGCGTTATTGCACAGCAAATTTCGCCACTGACCACTGAACTTATGGCGTGTGACGTGAGTCCTATTGCCATTGCTGCCAGCCGAATGACGCTGGAAAAAGGGGCAGTAAATGCGGAATTGCGTTTAGCCGACGGGATACCAGAGGACGCCGGACAGTTCGATTTCATTATTAGTAACCCGCCGTTTCATACCGGGCAGAAAACCGATTATGAAATTGCCCGGAAATTTATCAAAGATGCAAAGCAACACCTTAATAAACAAGGCGTTTTGAGAATTGTGGCAAACCGTTTTCTGCCCTGGCCCGAGGTTATTGAATCGGCTTTTACGCACTGTGATACCATTGCCGATGATGGTCGCTACCGTGTTTACCATGCAACTTATCGATAAATAACCGATTTTTTTGTTTAACCAATGCCTTTTTTGTTAACGCTTTGCTAACATCAATATACAAATAATTTTTTTCAGAGACTGAGCCGTAGACTGAATGCATACTATTTCACTGAAGCGCATACTGATTTATATCGTGTTGTTGGTCACCAGCTTCGCGCTTCTTGTCGGTTTTACCGTCAATATTATTAGCCAGGTTGCTCAGTACGAGAAGTCGCTGCATGAGCAGTCGCTTTCGTACGCCCGCATAGTTGCCGGTAATGCCGCCAGCAGTCTGGTGTTTAATGACAATGCAACCGAAAAGCAACGGCTAAACTCACTGCAAAACACCGACTTTATTCAGCACGTTCATGTCTACAAACTGGATGAAACCAGTAACGAGTTGACCTTTTTCTCCAGTTACAACAAACAGGGCCTGGCCCCTATTCCGGCGCGCTTTTCAAAACTCGACCGACTGACCTCGCCGCAAATTCAGGACAACTACATTGAAGTGTCGCAGCCTGTAGTGCTGGATAGCGAAGTAATCGGTTATGTTTACTTACGTGGCTCACTGGAGCAGGCCCGTTTATTTATGTGGCGCTCTATTGGCATAGCCGCTGTGGTATTTGTGCTGACACTGCTGCTTTGTTGGTTAGTGACTCTGCGTTTAAGAAAAACCATTGTGACACCGCTCGACTCAGTCGTGGATGTCATTTCTCAGGTAGCGCGGGACAAGAATTACTCGCTGCGCCTGGCGCCCTCACAGCTGGTAGAGTTTGACATGATGGCTCACGCCTTTAATACCATGCTGGACAGAGTGCAGCAGCATATCAGTCGTCAGCGCCGTGCCGAAGAAGAAGCCAGTCAGTTAAATACCGAGCTGGAGCGGCAGGTAACGCAGCGCACTCAGGCACTGAAAGAATCGAACAGTGAGCTGTTAAAAACGCTGGAGCAGTTGCACCAATATCAGGGGCAACTGGTTGAGTCGGAAAAAATGGCGTCGCTGGGCGACATGGTTGCCGGCATTGCCCACGAAGTTAACACACCCATTGGTTTGTCAGTAACGGCTTCGACCTTATTGCAGGACAAACTGACCGTTATGCAGGAAAAGTTTGACGAGAAACGCATTTCAACGTCTGAATTTGAGCGCTTTTTGAGTGATTGTGACGAAAACCTGCAAATTATTTACCGCAACTTAGGCCGCGCCGCCGACTTAGTGACCAGCTTTAAGCAAGTGGCCGTTGACCAGTCATCGGAAGTGGATCGCGACATTCATATTCCGTCTTTTATGAACGATGTTCTTATTTCGGTTAAACCGCGACGCCTTGACCCGGAAAAATTCCCAATTCGAATTTCTTGTCCGGACAACCTGACGGTACGCGCTAAGGCAGGACCGCTGAACCAGGTGCTGATAAATCTTATTGTGAACTCCATGATCCACGCTTTTGACGGCTACGACCACGGGCAAATTGATATTAGTTTTAGCATGCAGAACGACTCTGAGCTGGAAATGGTTTACGCCGATAACGGCAAAGGCGTGCCGAGCGATATCAGCCGTAAAATATTTGATCCCTTTGTCACCACCAAACGAGGTTCCGGCGGCAGTGGTTTGGGTCTGCATTTAGTTTATAACCTGGTGACTCAGGTATTAGGCGGTAACATTCACTTCTTTAGTGAGGAAAAGAACGGGGTGGAGTTTATTGTTCGTTTTCCTGTCACTTTAGTCAGCAATGCTTGAAAAATCTCAAACAAAAGTCATAATGTAACGTCATAACTTTTATAAATATAAGTTCAACACCGTACGCACAGCGACGAACTTTCCGGGAAAATCAACGCTTATGAATGCCAGAATATTGATTGTTGAAGACGAAGTTGTTACTCGCCAGACTCTTACCCGTCTATTCCAACAAGAAGGCTACGAAGTTTTTGATGCAGCTGATGGCCTGCAAATGGAAAACATCATGCGTCAGGAACGTGTTGATGTCGTAATCATGGACGTTAACCTGCCAGGCAAAAATGGTCTGGAACTTGCCGAGTCATTACGCGAAAGCGACAACATTGGCTTAATTTTCTTAACCGGGCGCGACAGCGAAGACGACCGCTTATTGGCTCTGGAACTGGGTGCTGATGATTACCTCATTAAGCCTTACAACCCGAAAGAGCTGACTATTCGCGTACGCAACCTGTGCCGTCGCATTGAAGCTTCACGCTCAAGCAATCCGGTTGAAAACAACAGTGTTGAGTTCCAGTTCCACGGTTGGCGTTTAAACAGCGACAGTCGCTGCCTGTACTCACCGGAAAACCAGATGTTCCGTCTGCCGAAAAGTGAATACCGCGCGTTAGAGCTGTTTTTGTCAAACCCGGGCCGTATCCTTGACCGCGAAACACTGGTTAAACGTATGCTGGACCGCGAACTTCGTCCAAATGACCGTACAGTTGACGTTGCCATTCGCCGTATTCGTCGTCATTTCGAGTCACACCCGGAAACGCCAAACCTGATTACCACCATCCATGGTGAAGGTTATCGTTTTATTGGTGAGGTTGATCAGCAAGCTCAGTGATGCTTCGCTAACCAGGCGTCAATTTGCTGCCGGTGCGGAATGACCGCATCGGCCCATTCTATTAACAGGCGTTCTGCCACTGGCCATTCCCAGTCTTCTTTCTCTACTCTTTCCATGTTTTTTGACAGAGCCGTTAAACCGACCGAACTACAGGCACCTTTCACTTTATGTGCTTGCTTACGTAACTCGTCTTCGTTGCGTTCTTTAGCTGCCTGATGCAGTAGCTTAGCGTAGCTTTGAATAATACCGTCAAAGGTTGTAAGGGTTGCTTTTATGCCCTCAGCACCCAGAGTGTCCAGGTATTGTTGTAACAGTTCGGTATCGATATCCGATTTTTCTGCCATCTTTGTGTGCTCCATCAATCCAAAACCCTATCCTCGGCGTATTCCTGTTTTGAGTCAACCACTGTGCACAGTGCACAGATAGAATCGATTAGGGCAATCGGTGTCACCTGGTTAAATTCTGCGATATAATGCCCACCTTTAGACTGAGCCAACTTGATCAAGATCAATCTGGCCAGACAATATTCACGAGACTTGGAGTTCACAACGAATGCCAACAGTTATGCCCGACGTAGCCAACCAAACGCAGGCCCAGACAGAGGGAGCCCTCGATTGGGTTGGCATGAGCAACATTGAAGTTCCACTTATGGTAGCCGCCGCCGGCGTACCAGAGCGCCCTGTGGCCGCTAAAGTGGAAGCTTTCGTCAACCTGAAGAACCCGAAAACCAAGGGTATCCATATGTCTCGCTTGTATTTATTGCTGGACAAACTCTCGACCGAAGGTGAACTCAGTCATGATACTTTGAAACAGCTGCTGAATGACTTTATTGAAAGTCATAAAGACATCAGTGATCAGGCCTTTATTAAGTTTGATTTTGACTACCACTTACGCCGCAAGTCGCTGATAAGCAAAAAACAGGGCTGGAAAGCTTACCCGGTGAGCTTAACCGGTCGCTACGATGCTGGAAAACTAAAGCTGGAGCTGTCTGTTGATGTGCCTTACTCGTCAACTTGCCCGTGCTCTGCAGCGTTAGCGCGTCAGTTAATTCAGGACGCCTTTAATGCCCAGTTTGCCGGTCAGGAACAAGTTGATGCAACCACCATGCACGAATGGTTAGGTTCAACCGAAGGTATTGTCGCTACACCACACAGCCAGCGTTCAATTGCTGAAGTTAAAGTGGCATTGAGCGAGAGCGTTACTGACTTTCCTATTGTGGAACTGATTGACGCTGTTGAAGATGCGCTGAAAACGCCGGTTCAGGCTGCAGTGAAACGTGAAGATGAGCAAGAGTTTGCCCGTTTGAACGGACAAAACCTGATGTTCTGTGAAGACGCATCGCGCCGCTTACAGCATCAGTTGAACCAAATGTCGCACTTCCGTGACTTCTGGTTACGAGTGAACCACTACGAGTCGTTGCACGCACACGATGCTGTCAGTGTCACCACCAAAGGTATTCCGGGTGGTTATTCAGCCTAACCCGGCTTAAATTAATTCCATAAGCAGCCATTAGTGGCACAGCTTTTGCTTCACACCTCACAGAGCGTCAATTTTCTGATGAGGTGTGAAAATGGAAATTATCTTGTTGTTGTTTGTTGTTGTATTAATTGCGGTGGCCGTTATTGCCAGCCGAATGTCCGAAAACTACGTCCCCTACCCTTATAGACTAAAAGATACGACCCTGTGCACGGCTCAGGAAGACCAATTTTTGACACTGCTGGAAAAGTCGGTCGGCGATGATTTCCGTATTTTCACTAAAGTCCGCTTAAGCGACATTGTTACCGTGCGTTCCGGCTTGTCGGCAACTGCCCGTAAAGATGCGCACAACAAAGCCAGCCAACGTATTCTTGACTATGTACTGTGCGACATTCACACCATGCAGGTAAAAGCTGCCATTGAGCTGGAACCCGGACAGTCTTCGCTGAATCAGCAAAAACGTAACTTGTTTTTGAAAAATACGTTAGCCGCAGCCGGCTTGCCGTTCCTGCGCTTTAAAGCCAAGCCGGGTTACCGTGTAGCTGAGCTACACGACTACATTCATGGCAAAATTCGTCAGGCCGAGCACGTTCGCGCAGCCGTACCAACCAATAGAGACAAAGATAACCAGCCGATTGCCGCTTAACCATGTCCGTGGCAGTATAGCTGCATGAACACGGAGCTTTTAAACGACATTCTGTTATCCCCTGTGACTCTCGCTCTGCTGGCATTGCTGGCAGAGCGCTGGTTTCCGTGGCCGGAACAATGGCATCCACTTGCCGTTTTCCGGCTAATGGCTTCCTACATGAGCGGCAAAGTGAACAAGCCCGGACGCCCGGTCAGCCAACAACGTATTGCCGGTTTTCTGGCCTGGTTAACCATGTCGCTGCTGGTTCTGCTGCCGGCGGCTATTGTCTTTGCCGGTGCCGAAGTGGAACTTGCCATTGGCTGGCTTATTCTATTGGTCAGTTTACGTCAGCAGCCGGTTACTCATGCCGTGCGCTTAGCAGACAGCCACTTACAGCGGGGTCGTAAAAATGCCGCCCGCGCCTGGCTAAGCCGCGTAACCTGGCGCGACTGTGACTTACTCAGCGAACACGGCATTGCAAAAACCAGTCTGGAATTACGTGCCGCCAGTATTTTAGAACACCGCTTCACTCCTTTATTCTTTTGGTTTATTGGCGGCCCTTTAGCAGCGCTTGGCGTACGTACTGTCTATGAATTGACTCAGATATGGCCCATTGCTCAGGCTCGCTACCGCCATTTTGGCCTGGCAACTCACTGGCTGTACACCATAAGCCACTTCTTCCCTTCGTTTTTACTGTCGCTGGCAGCGCGTTTTATGGCGTTGTTTCAGCCCAACAAGCCCAAACTGCAGTCACTCAACCGTAACCCGTTGTTCCCGACTGTGCTGCTCAGTTGGTTGCAGAGTTTCAGTTATTGTCACCGGGTAAGCCTGGGCGGGCCTATACAAGTTCAGGGAATTCGTATTGCGCGACAGCGTTTTGACGGCCGTCCGGCAGAGTTGTTATTGCCCCGGGCGCAGCGCTGGCAAAGGCAATGGCAGATCTTTTTCATTGCTTGTCTGGTTATTGCACTTTTTGCTCTGTTCATTTATCGACCCTGACCGACTCATCGGGTATACTACGCGCCCTAATAAGGCAACCATTTAATACTATGAAAACCATTGATGTAATCGGCATTGGCAATGCGCTGGTGGATCAGGAGTTTGAGGTCACTGATGACTTCCTCCAAAAGCACAATTTGAAAAAAGGCATGATGGAGCTGATTGACGAAGACGCTCAAAATACTCTGATTGCCGAGCTCAGCGAACTGGGTGAATTAAAAAAGCAGTGTGGGGGTGGCTCAGCCGCTAACTCGCTGGTGGCTTTTGCTCAGTTTGGCGGAAAAGCCTATTATTGTTGTAAAGTTGCAGACGATGAAGCGGGTATGTTTTACCGTCAGGACTTAGAACAAGTGGGTATTGAAACCAGCCTTAAAAAGCAGCAGAACCCGGGTATCACCGGTCGTTGCCTGGTCATGGTTACCCCGGATGCTGAACGCACTATGCGTACACACCTGGGCATTACCGCTGACTTGTCCACCGTTGAAATTGATGACCATGCGATTGCAGCAGCAAATTACCTTTATATTGAAGGTTATTTAATTACCTCGGAAATTGCCCGTGGTGCTATTCAGCATGCGAAACAAGTGGCGCGCGATAACAACACCAAACTGGTTATGACCTGCTCTGACCCGGCAATGGTGAAGTTTTTCCGCGACGGCATTGATGAAATTCTTGAGGGTGGTGTCGATTTAATGTTCTGTAACCGTGAGGAAGCAGAATTATTAACCGGTAAGGACGATCCTCAGGCGGCTTTAAGCGTATTACTAAAGCAAGCCGACACGGTTGCAATTACTCTGGGCAAAGATGGCGCCTTAATTGCTAACCGTGAGCGTCAGGTTCATGTTCCTGGGGTGCCGGTTAAAGCTATTGATACCAACGGTGCCGGCGATATGTTCGCTGGTGCTATGCTGTATGGTTTAACCCGTAATATGTCGTTAGAAGACGCAGGCCGTCTGGCCAGCCACGCGGCCGCTGAACTGGTTACCGAATTTGGTGCTCGACTGGATAAAGAGCGTCAACAGCAGTTAATTGAGCGTGTTATGAAGTCTCAAACCGCCTGAACTCATTACAAGTTCACCGACAAGATCACTGAAAAAGAGAGTCGCTATGAGTGTAGAAAATTCGCAAGACTACAAAGTTGCAGATATTAGCCTGGCAGAATGGGGTCGCAAGGAAATTGCGATTGCTGAGTCCGAAATGCCGGCGCTGATGACTATCCGCCGCAAATACGCTGACAGCAAACCACTGGCCGGAGCCCGCATTATTGGTTGTATCCATATGACCATTCAAACAGCTGTGCTGATTGAAACCTTGCTTGAGCTGGGCGCAGAGGTACGCTGGTCGTCGTGTAATATTTTCTCTACTCAGGACCACGCTGCTGCCGCTATGGCCGCTGCCGGTGTTCCGGTATTTGCCTGGAAAGGCGAAACCGAAGAAGAGTATGACTGGTGCTTAAAGCAAACTTGCCACAAAGACGGCGAGCTGTGGGATGCCAACATGATTCTGGATGACGGCGGTGATTTAACCCTGATGATCCACGACGAATTCCCACAAATGCTGGACAAAGTACACGGCATTACCGAAGAAACCACTACCGGCGTTCACCGCCTGCTGGATATGCTGGAAAAAGGCACTTTGAAAGTTCCGGCCATTAACGTGAACGACGCCGTAACTAAGTCAAAAAATGACAACAAATACGGTTGCCGCCACTCGCTGAACGACGCTATTAAGCGTTCAACTGACCACCTATTGTCAGGTAAGAAAGCTCTGGTTGTTGGTTACGGTGATGTGGGTAAAGGTTCTGCCGCAAGTCTGCGTCAGGAAGGCATGATTGTTAAGATCAGCGAAATTGACCCAATTTGTGCTATGCAGGCTTGCATGGACGGCTTTGAAGTGGTTTCTCCTTACATTGACGGTAACAACAAAGGTAATGGCGAGAACATTAACAAAGACTTGTTGGGCAATACCGACCTGATTGTCACCACAACTGGTAATATGGACGTGTGTGACCGTTATATGCTGGCGGCACTTAAGCCTACCGCTCTGGTTTGCAACATTGGCCACTTTGACAACGAAATTGACACGGCCTTTATGCGCAAAAACTGGCGCTGGGAAGAAATTAAGCCACAGGTACACAAAATTTATCGTTCAGACGATGATAACGACTACCTGATTCTGCTGGCCGAAGGCCGCCTGGTGAACCTGGGTAACGCAACCGGTCACCCAAGCCGTATTATGGATGGTTCTTTTGCCAACCAGGTACTGGCGCAGATTCACTTGTTTGGACAGAAGTTTGCCGACATGGACAAAAAGCAGCAGGAAGAATACCTGCGCGTAGAAGTTCTGCCGAAGCAACTGGACGAAGAAGTGGCACGTTACATGGTGCAGGGTTTTGGTGGCGTTATCACCAAGCTGACAGCGGATCAGGCCAACTACATTCACGTTGATGCAGAAGGTCCGTTTAAGACTGACGAGTACCGCTACTAATGAGCGATATCATTTATCGTGAAATAACGGCTGCCGATATGGCGGCCGTTATTGATCTGGCCAACGAAGTTCATGGTGACAACTACCTGAACGAAGACAGTTTTCAGCAGTATTTAGCCGGCGGTACCGCTGGTAACGTACAGTTGAACTGGATAGCCCTGCGCGGCGATACACCTTTAGGTATAAGAATTACCCTGGCCCCCGGACAATGGCCTATTGATGATTTTTGCACCCCTGACGCCTGGCCAATTCCGGCCGACAAACTGTGCTACTTTAAATGCGCCGCCGTATCGGAAAAGGCACGTGGCTTAGGCATAGGCAAAGAGTTGCTGTATCGCAGCATAGCTTCAGCCAAAGAGCTGGGCTGCCAGGGTGGCTTAGCGCATATTTGGATGCAAAGCCCCAAAAACAGCGCCTATGAATATTTCACCCGCTGCGGCGGTGAAATGATTAAACAACACGAAAAACGCTGGTACAAAGCCTCAGTAGAAGACGGCTACTATTGCCCGGTATGCGACGGCACCTGCTACTGCGACGCCGGCGAAATGCTGCTGAAGTTCGATACGCAAGGCTCCGAATAGCGAGCGCTGAGGTTGCATGGGCTATTGTGGAGGACGCCCGTGAATACATCCCTGTAGGGCTTGGGCAGCGCCATCCATGGCGCTGCACACCTCCACAATAGCCCATTGCAACCGTCGGGCGCGCTCTCTACCCGGCATCTCACGTAATCGCAGCAATTTATCGTAAACATGGATATGCTAGAAGGACAGGTCATTCACTTGAGAGCGTTACGAGTGTTGAAGGCCTCTGTGGCGGAGTGTCGAAGGCCATGGATGGCCTTCGTCAAGCCCTCATGGATGAGCTTGTAGCGTCTCCGCCACAGAGGCCTTCAATGCTCAAGCGAAGCAAGTGAATGACCTGTCCTTCTCTGCTTTAATAGGTGGTGATTATGTATGATCCTTTGGTTAATGCGCCTCCGGGGCCTCATGATGCTCCTGAGCCTAGTTATTGGCAGCAGCATACGCAGGCCAATTTTCCGGAGTGTGTTGATGCGCCGGAGGAAGTAGAGTTTGCTGTTATTGGAGCTGGGTATACGGGCTTAAACGCAGCCCGGGTTCTGGCTGAAAACGGGCACTCTGTTGCGGTGTTTGAGGCTAACCAATTAGCCTGGGGGTGTTCCTCCCGTAATGCTGGCTTTGTAATGAAAAGTACCGGTCGACTGGGCTTGTCAGCCTGGGCTGAACGCCTGGGCAACGAAGTTGCGCAAGGCATTGCCGCCGAACACCAGAAAGCGCTGAAGCTGGTTGAGGAAACGGTACAGGAGTGCCCTCAGCATTGTCAGCGCCAAAACGGTGGTTATCTGAAAATAGCGCATAAACCCGGCGCCATTGATCCGTTAAAGAAACAGTATGACCAGCTCAAACAATTTAACCAGCCGGTGGAATGGCTGACGCAAGAGCAATTGAGCAACCTGGTTTCCAGCCCCCAGGCTCATGCGGCTTTACGCTTCACCGACTGCTTTGCTCTGAACCCTATGTTATTAGCTGCCGCCACCGCCCGACGGGCCGTTGCAGCCGGTGCGCAGTTAGTTGAGCATTGCCCGGTAACAAAGGCGGTGTCGCTTGGCGGCAAAGGCGTGTATTTGCAAACCGCTAAAGGCGCTGTACGCGCCCGTAAGCTGTTAGTTTGTTCTAACGGCTATACCTCAGGGCAATTACTTCCGGAGCTTGCCAGTCGCTCGCTACCGGTACTGTCGAGCATTATTACCACCCCACCTCTGAGTAAAGAACAAGTTGAAAGCATTAAGCTGTCACCCCAGTACGCCATAATGGATACTCGCATACTGAAGTACTACTTCCGCTTACTGCCGGATAACCGCTTATTGTTTGGCGGCCGCGGTGCCATACAGGGGAAAAATGCCGCCGATGCTGTTTATGCCAAACGTCTGCTAACGGCTCTGCACCAGACCTTTCCGCAACTACGGGATATCAAAAAATGGGAACACTTCTGGAGTGGCTGGGTTAGCGTGTCACTGGACGATTACCCGCGGATAGGCAAAGTGAAAGATAATATCTACGCCAGCATGGGTTACTGCGGCGCCGGTGTTAGCTTTACCGCCCTGGCCGGTCAAAGACTGGCAGAAGCCGCCATGGAACAACCCCTGCCCGAGCTACCGTACTACCAGTCACAACTAAAGCCCTTCCCACTGCCGCGCTTCCGCCGCCTGGGCCAATGGCTCTACTACCACTACGGCCGCCTACTCGACTGAAGGTGAGGTGGCAGATAGAGAGCGCTGAGGCTATAGGGGCTACTATGGAGGACGCCCGTGAATACATCCCTGTAGGGCTTGGGCAGCGCCATCCATGGCGCTGCACACCTCCATAGCAGCCCACTCTAACCGTCGGGCGCGCTCTCTATCCGCCACCTCACCCGTATAAAGGGCAGGCTAGTCGCTTGCAAGCGTTACGAGTGTTGAGTCCTTCTGTGGCGGAGTGTCGAAGGCCATGGATGGCCTTCGTCAAGCCCTCATGGATGAGCTCGTCGCGTCTCCGCCACAGAAGGACTCAATGCTCAAGCGAAGCAAGTGAGTAGCCTGCCCTGGAGCTACAGGCCGAAGACGATTTTTTCGCTTTTGAGCATTCGGGCTATGTATTTCATGAGCAGCAGTGCGGCTACCAGGGTGGCGATTGCGCTGATGACCGTTCCCATGACGTTTACGTTTTCGCCGCGTATCAGTGACAGAAATGCCTGATGCTGACCGGTTAGCGGGAGGTAGTACAGGATTGGATTTTTAAGGCGTGCGAATTCCACACCAAAAGAAGCTGCCATTGGAATGATCAACAAGAAGCTGATGTAGGTTTGTGCTTCTTTGAAGTTCTTCGCCCGGAAGGACACGAACAACTGCAAGGCGGTAGCAAAGAGAGCTAACGGCACCAGCAGTATGAACATCAACGCCATCATACCGACACTGAAGTTCACGTTCATGCCAATTTCATGCAGTGGCACGTAGGCAAAAATAATGGGGATAAGTACCAGTGACAGTATTGCCCCAAACAATGAGAAGGTTGTTGCGGTCAGCGCTTTACCGGTCACGATATCCCAGGTACTTAGTGGCTGACTCAGCAGAAACTCCAGTGAGTTACGCTCGCGTTCACCTGCACTAATGTCTATGGCGACGTTCATGCCGGACCAGAACACGGACAGAATGATAAAGACCAGCACGCTGCCCATGATCAGAGCGGCTTTTGAGCCACGGGTTGCCAGGTCCTGTTTCTGCAGTTGTACCGGCTGAATCACACGCGGATCGACGCCACGCAGCGTTAAGCGGTATGCGGCTATTTGGCTTGAATAGGCCTGAACTGCCTGCTCTACTCGCTTAATATCGGTTTGCTGTTTTTGTGCGGACCAGTCTGCCCGTAAAGTCACTTCTACCGGTTCTGCCTTACGAACGCTTTCCTGCCAGTTTTCAGGCAAAGTAAGGACTATAGGCGTTTCGGTTTTTGCCCATTCACCCTGCTTCTGGACGACGCCTCGTTCATTAAGAAAATCAACCAGCTGAGGTGCGTTTTCTTCGCCTTCAATGGTGATTTCGATGTCGGCTTTATCGGTCAGTTGCGTAATCAGAAAAAAGAATGCAACGGCCATTAACAGTGGTCCGAAAAAAGCATAAGACATAGCGGCCAGAACGGAACGCTTGTCTCGAATTGCATCACGAAACTCTTTTTTCCATACAGAGGTTAATGCACTCATCAGGCTGCTATCCCCTCGTCAGTACCAATTATCTTCACGAAGGCATCTTCCAGTTGTGGCTCGCCTGTCATGTCGCACAGCTCTTGTGGGGTTCCTTCTGCGGCAACTTTGCCGTTTGCCATAACCACCACCCGGTCACAAAGTGCAGCAACTTCCTGCATTACGTGGCTGGAAAACAGAATGCAGGTACCCTGCGCACGCTGCTCGCGCAGCACGTCTCGTAAAATACGGGTACTCATTACGTCCAGTCCGCGGCTGGGCTCATCAAGAATCAAGTGCTTAGGGCTATGCACCAGTGCCTGTGCCAACGCTACTTTCATTCTCTGGCCTTGCGAAAAACCGGCTGTACGTCTGTCGGCCAACTCTTTGATGTCGAGCTTTTCTATCACTTTTTCGACAGCTTGCTTTTGCTTGCTACCGGTAAGACCGTGAAGTCCGGCGAAGTAAGCCACTTGCTCACGTACCGTCAAACGCTCGTAAAGACCGAATTTGTCGGGAAATATGCCCAGATTACGGCGGGCATCAATGGGGTTCTGATTGGCATCGACACCTTCAATTTCAGCTTTACCGGTATCGGCCTGCAGTAATCCGTAAATAATACGCAAACAAGTGGTTTTACCGGCGCCATTAGGGCCAAGGAGCCCGGTAATTTCACCGTCTTTTGCCTGAAACGAGAGCGAATCCAGCGCTTGCACATTTTTAAATGTTTTTGTTAGTGCATCTACGTTTATCATCCCTTATAGCCCCGCTGCATTTTGGTTCAGTACGAAAGGCTTAAGACTCTGCTTAGTTAAGCAACTGCCATCTATATTTTCGATTGAGCCCTGCTCAATAAAATCCGCAACAAGTTGATTCGCACATGTATGGCTGGCAATGGTATGGCCTGCGTTTGGCGCAACTAAGTGCTTACTGTTGGGCAAAGTCCGGTGTGCAATCTCTCCCCATTCAGGCGGTGTTACCGGATCTAACTCACCGGATAATAACAATACCGGTTTGTCGCTAACGACAGGATCAGACCAGTAACCAGGTACACTCGATGAGCGCCAACCCGCACACATATCAACAAAGGCGTCGCCGGTGCGACTGCCAATAAACTGATTGTCGCCGTCTTGCTCGAGCAGCTCTGGTGTGGCTCGTGGTAGGTCTTCAGAACAGACGACCGACAACATTAACCCCAAATAGATACTGCTTTGAGACATGGTGCCGCCCATGAGTCCAAGAATGGCATGGTAGTCTCCTGCCGCGGCAGAATGGATAGCATAAGGTAAAAGCTGACGAGTGTTCGGGTGGTATAAAGCCACTCGCATAATGGAGCTGAAACGCCCTGGTGTCAGTTTAATTTCGAGAGGCTCGAAGGACAAAGGATCACGTGTTTCCAATAAGATATTCTGAGCTTCAAGTTCAGCCATCACCTCATAATATTCTTGTTCAAGCTTTGGAAATTTCTCACGGCACGCAGTTTGTTCTGTGCAGTCTTCTAACATGGCGTCAAATGCGTCAGCACCATGTTGACCAAAAGGACCAATAACAACCTGAGGTGGTGCAATTGCATCTAAAGTAGCGGTACGAACTGAGCCTGGAGCTTCACGCAAATAAGTCAGCCCTACCCGGGTCCCGTATGATCCGCCATACAAATTCAGCTGCTCAATTCCTAAGTGTTCACGTACCCGTTCGAAGTCTTTTACCGCATTAACGGTGTGATATTGGGTTGTATCAGTATCGGGGTATTGCTTCAGGCATTCACGGCTCAACTCTGCAAGGTCTTGCTCATCGTCAGCGCGAATGAGTTCATCTGGCCGCTCGATATCGCATTTCAACGGATGACTTTTCCCTGTGCCGCGTTGATCGATTAAGAGAATATCACGCTTCTGGCGCACTCCCTCAAACATTCGCGCTATCATTGGCGCAAGCTCTGTCGCCGCCTGCCCGGGCCCGCCTGCGAGAATAAGCATTGGATCAGCCTTGGCGCCTTCCTGAACTGCCGGCAGTACGGCGTAATAAATGCCGATATGCTTGCCTTCAGGCTGGTCATAATTTTCCGGAACTGACACCGTTCCACAATGCAATTGTTCCTGCACGCCGGGAAGATAACAGCTTGCAGCTTCGGTTGTTTTTGTCTGTGCCAAACTGCTCAGCGGAGCTAACCCCAATAACAGTACCGGCAAAGCTCGTGCCATCCATTGTTTCATAACGATTCCGTTTGTTTGCGTAACGGATCTATTGTCGTAGAGAACGGGGAAGAATTACAAGGTAAGTTACTGATTGAATTGTTAGAAGATGTAAAAAAGCCCGCAAACAGCGTTTGCGGGCTCTTGAAATACGCAATAAGTCTTTTAATTAAAAGCCAGCGCGTTCTTTAATTGCCTGAGCGATGGCAGTGTCGCCATGACCGTTAGACTGAGCCCACTCGTAGTCGCCTGAGCTTTGCAGTTCATCTACTGACAGACGACCAACGATGAAGCTACCAATTTCTTGTGAGCCGTTCGCCATTGCGAATTGCAGTAAGCTTTGTCCATTACACTGGATGCCGCTGTAAATATCACGTACACGGACACGAGAGTCACGCAGTTTCTTACGCATACGCATGGTGTCGTCACCTTGTACGTATGTGCACAAGCTCAAAGCTAATTCATTTGCTTCTGCGCTTTTTGAGAATGTTGCGCCTGTCGCTGCAACAGCAGCCATCAAGGTGCCTAATACAATCGCTTTCATGTAAAACCCCATCACAAGATTGTTCAAAAATTCATCAGGGATGATACTACGAACTCAAGCCTGCTGCAATGGCCTAAAATTGTTGTAAGTTACTGAATTTATAACTTCTTATTAACGTTTCCTGTCGAAAATAAGGGTACTGAAGTTATGTGAATTACGCTCGTCGGCGGCAAAGTTTTGCCGCTCTACCTCTTGCCAATCAGCGACTTGGAGATAGTCGGGAAAATAGGTATCGCCCTCAACATTTAGATCTATTTTAGTAACATATAGGCGGTCTGCGAGCGGTAAAAATTTTTCATAAATTTTTCCTCCACCAATGACCATAAGTTCATCGACCGGGCCTGCAGCCGCAATAGCTTGTTGCACACCAGATACCCAGATGACCTGACTGTCCTGATTTTCCGAACGATCCGTTCGACGGCTTAGAACGATATTTTTGCGCCCGGGTAAAGGTCGGCCAATTGATTCAAAGGTTCGTCGACCCATAACAATTGGCTTACCCAAAGTAATTTTTTTGAAATACTGCAACTCATCCGGAAGATGCCATGGCATTTTATTGTCTTTGCCGATAACCCGGTTATCTGCCATTGCAACCACAAGTGAGATTTTCATTCGGCGATACCCTTAATACGTAGCCTGACGTTTACGCCAGGAAACAATATCCCACCTGACATAAATGTCAGGCTACTTCTGATAAATGACTTCGACGTCGTGATCGTCATCATCGTCATCGTCTTCGTCATCCTGCTCTTCTTCCAGCACTTCTTCGTGGTAGGTATCCCACATAAACTCAACTGGATCGGCTTCTTCCTGTTGTTCCGTGCTAGGTGCAGGTAAGGTCTCAAGGTACGAGATAACCTCACGACAAAGAGCATCACTGCCGCGTCCTTCTAACGCCGCAATTTGGAATACCGGGCCGTCCCAGTCCAGCGCTTTAACCAGCTCATCGACTTTTTCCTGAACTTCTTCGTCCAGCAGTAAGTCGACTTTATTGATGACCAGCCAGCGCGGTTTTTCTGCCAGTTTAGGACTGTATTTTTCCAGTTCATTGATGATGATACGTGCCTGCTCTGCAGGGTCGGTCTCATCAAAAGGTGCTAAGTCCACCAAATGCAGCAGTAAACGACAACGCTCCAGGTGTTTCAGGAAGCGAATACCCAGGCCAGCGCCTTCAGCGGCACCTTCGATAAGACCCGGGATATCGGCAATAACGAAACTTTGATGTGGTGCCGGACGCACAACCCCCAAATTAGGTATTAACGTGGTAAAGGGGTAGTCCGCTACTTTAGGACGCGCCGCTGAAACCGAACGAATAAAGGTCGATTTACCGGCGTTTGGCATACCCAGTAAGCCCACGTCGGCCAGCAACATGAGTTCAAGTTTTAATGAGCGTACTTCACCAGGGGTACCGTCGGTTTTCTGCCGAGGAGCTCGGTTCACACTGCTTTTAAAACGTGTATTACCTAACCCATGGAAGCCACCTTTGGCGACCATTAAACGCTGACCATGTTGCGTCAAATCGCCAAGAACTTCGCCGGTGTCGACGTCGGTAGCGCGAGTACCCGGAGGAACCGGCAGCACAATATCGCTACCGCGTTTACCCGTACAGTTTTTACCCATACCATTTTGCCCACGCTCCGCTTTATGGAAGCGCTCAAAACGATAGTCGATAAGGGTATTCAGGTTTTCATCGGCTTGCAGGTAGACATCGCCACCATCGCCGCCGTCACCACCGTCGGGACCACCTTTGGGAATGTACTTCTCGCGACGGAAACTGATACAACCATTACCGCCGTCACCCGCATCTACGCGGACTTCTACTTCATCAACGAATTTCATCGCAATTTGCTACTTATCACTTAGAGAATACTGTGCAAAATTCTAGCACATATGAAAAAGCCCCGCCGTAAGGCAGGGCTTTCAGAACCGAAACTTTTCAGTTTATGTTCACGTTATTAGTCAGTAATAACGCTCACAAATTTACGGTTTTTGCTGCCCTTCACTTCAAAAGACACTTTGCCTTCTGAGGTTGCAAACAATGTATGGTCTTTACCAATACCTACGTTCGCTCCCGCGTGGAACTTAGTACCACGTTGGCGAACCAGGATGTTGCCTGCTAAAACAGTCTCACCACCGAAGCGCTTAACACCGAGACGTTTACTCTCTGAGTCGCGACCGTTTTTAGTAGAACCACCAGCCTTTTTATGTGCCATGTCGTTACTCCTTAATTAGCTGTTGATACCAGTGATTTTCACTTCCGTGAACCACTGACGATGGCCTTGTTGACGACGAGAGTGCTTACGACGACGGAACTTAACGATTTTAATTTTATCGCCACGACCGTGATCAATCACTTCCGCTTTCACTTTACCACCGGATACGAACGGAGCACCGATGTTTACATCGTTGCCGTCAGAAACCATCAAAACCTGGTCGAATTCAACTACATCACCGGTAGCTGCTTCCAGTTTTTCCAGGCGGACGATTTGGCCTTCAGACACACGGTGCTGCTTACCGCCACTTTGGAATACTGCGTACATATTATTCTCCACAACCCTATTGGGCATCCAAATTCAAATCAGGGCGCGAATTGTACGTAATCCCGCCAGCGATCGCAACCCTTTATTTGAACTTAAAGGCTACGCCATCTGCCGCGCTTTGAGTTTCCGCGCCGCTTTAAATAGTGTACCATCCCTTTTCCGTTAAATTTTGTAAATAAACAGATATCTATGATGGATATGCAGTCCATTAACGCATTAGCCAAAGACGATATGCTTGGCGTAAATGCTTTAATAGGTGAACAACTTCAATCGGATGTTGCCTTAATTAACCAGTTAGGCCTCTATATTGTCAACAGTGGTGGTAAACGCTTACGCCCACTGCTTGCCATATTAGCTTGCCGAGCCCTGGGTTATGAAGGTAACGACCACCGCAAACTAGCGACAATTATCGAGTTTATTCATACCGCGACCCTGCTGCACGACGATGTCGTCGACGAGTCGGAGCTTCGCCGTGGACGTAAAACCGCTAATGCAGTATTCGGTAATGAAGCCAGCGTGCTGGTGGGTGACTTCCTTTATACCCGCGCTTTTCAGCTAATGGTCGATTTAGACTCACTGCGGATTCTGCGGATTTTAGCGGATGCCACCAACATTATTTCTGAAGGTGAAGTACTGCAGTTAATGAACTGTAACGACCCGGATACCTCAGAAGCCAGCTACTTCAATGTCATTTACGGAAAAACCGCTAAGCTGTTTGAAGCCGCAACTGAGCTGGCCGGCGTATTAACGGCACAAGACGAAAAAGTAACGCAGCAACTGGCCGATTACGGTCGTTATTTGGGTACCGCGTTTCAGTTGGTTGACGATTTACTGGATTACACCGCCGACAGCGAATCGATGGGCAAAAATGCCGGTGATGACTTAGCGGAAGGTAAGCCCACACTGCCGTTGTTATACGCCATGTGGCACGGCAACGAAACCGAGCAAAAGCTGATTCGCGAAGCCATTGAACAAGGCGACGGACGTGAGCACTTACAAACCGTGCTAACCGCCATGGAGCGAACGGGAGCTTTGCAATACACCCGCGACAAAGCTTTAGAAGCCGCCGAACAAGCGCGCCAGTCATTAAGCGATCTCCCGGACTCCGACTACAAACAAGCCCTGCTCACCCTAACCCACCTGGCTGTCGACCGGGTGGCGTAAGCAATGCCTTGGGGGCAGGCTGTTGGCTTGCTTCGCTTGAGCATTGAAGGTTTCTATGGCGGAGACGCTACGAGCTCATCCATGAGGGCTTGACGAAGGCCATCCATGGCCTTCGACACTCCGCCATAGACACCTTCAACACTCGTAACGCTCGCAATCCAACAGCCTGCCCCATCAACTATTTCCGTAGCCTGATAACTCACAACCAACACTCTGTTTCAGTTGAGATATTTAAACATTGAGCCTGAGAAGCACTCTTCAGTAAGTAGCGTGAAAATATTGAGGTTGGTCAGTATTGGCGAAAAGTCATTGCGGGTTATCTGGAGAAAGTGTGCAGCGCCAAGGATGGCGCTGCCCAAGCCTTACAGGGACGTACTTGCAGGCGTCTTTCGGAAGATAACCCGCAATGGCCAGCCAATGCTGACCATTCCCCGATGTTTCAGCTTAGCTGGCGAAGTCGATGCCTTTTTGGATGTCGCCTTTCAGGCCGTCGAGCATTTCGTCCATGCATTTTTGTTCAAAGGCACTAAGCTTGCCGTAAGACAGAATTTCTTCGGCGCCATTTTTGCCTAAGCGTACTGGCTGTGCGAAGAACTTAGCGTTGTCGCCAGGGCCTTCTACGTAAGTGCACTCAATAGTGTCCTGACCTTGCAGGCCTTTCAGCAATGACAATGCAAAGCGTGCTGCTGCCTGACCCATAGAAAGGGTTGCTGAACCGCCGCCGGCTTTTGCTTCAACGACTTCAGTACCTGCGTTCTGGATACGGTGAGTTAAGTCTTTGATTTCTTGCTCAGTAAACTCAACGCCTTCAACCTGAGACAGCAATGGCAGAATGGTTGTGCCGCTGTGGCCACCAATAACTGGCACGTTTACGTTTTCAGGGTTCAGACCACGTAGCTCGCCAACGAATGCTTCTGAACGGATAACGTCCAGAGTCGTTACACCAAACAGTTTACGCTTGTCGTAGCAGCCTGCTTTTTTCAGGACTTCGGCAGCAATTGGTACTGTGGTGTTTACCGGGTTGGTGATGATACCAACACAGGCGTCAGGGCAGTTGTCTGCAACGCCTTGTACTAAGTTTTTAACGATGCCGGCGTTCATGTTGAACAGGTCAGAGCGATCCATACCTGGCTTACGAGGTACGCCGGCAGGAATTAATACGATGTCGCTGCCAACTAATGCTGACGCAAGATCATCTTTACCGAAGCCTGTTACTTTCACGTCGGTAGGGATATGACTTAAGTCAACCGCTACACCTGGAACTACTGGCGCAACGTCATACAGCGATAATTCTGAACCTGCTGGTAACTGGGTTTTCAGAAGTAATGACAATGCCTGGCCGATACCACCGGCCGCACCTAATACGGCTACTTTCATCTCAGACTCCGTTTTTGTTAGTCAATTTTAACTGCATAAAAATGCAGAATTTGGCGCAAAACTGTACTCCAATATCACTAAAAATACAACTTTGCGCGGTACACATTCAGCACTCGAATAGCGCATCTATATGCAGTACACTGGGGGTTATTATAGCATGTAACCAGTATAGGAATTGAACTCTCTCATGGTGCAAGACACGTTACTCGAAGCTTTTAAAACCCTTCTTCGCGAAGAGCGTTATGGCTCACAGGGAGAAATTGTTAATGCCTTGAAAGCCGAGGGCTTTGATAACATTAGCCAGTCTAAAGTCTCGCGCATGTTGAGTAAGCAAGGCGCGGTTCGTACCCGCAATGCAAAGCAGGAAATGGTCTACTGCTTACCGCCCGACTTAGCGGTACCTTCCACTAAGGCACCATTAAGCCAGCTTGTACTGGATATTCAGCACAATGATGTCATGGTGATTATTCGCACCAGCCCGGGGGCGGCTCAGTTGATTGCCCGCTTGCTTGACTCTGTCGGTAAAAAAGAAGGTGTGCTTGGTACGATAGCCGGCGATGACACTATTTTTATCGCACCACTTAAAGTTGCTGATATCGACTTTACTCTGAAAAAGGTCCGGGAGTTGTTTGCCAGTCAGGCGGTATTACCTTCTTCCTGATCCGCTACTTCTTTGTTGTCTTCCATAAAACGCATTGAAGGCACAAAAAAGCCGCAGTTGGATACCGCTTGCGAATAATCCAGTAACGGATCGTAGGCCCCTTGTTCGTCGGCGTAATATCGATTTTTTAGCCACTGCACCACCATTTTCGGTGTGTGACTAAAATACATAGCGAGCAGCCCCTGTTCGCGCAGGTCACCCCAGGGCATATTCTGCCGCAGTAAAGGAATGGGTTGTTCATTGCCGTCCACTAGACGACTTTTGGCTGCATGTGTAACACCTTCAATTTTAGCTTCGGATAAACGTTCGCCTGAGACTTTTTCACGCCCCATGAGTTGCTCTTGTTTTTCCGGGCCCAGGTAGTCCCAGCGGCGTAAGTCGTGACGAAACTTTTGTACGAACAAATAACTGCCATCCACAAAGTCGGCATCGTCTTTTTCTTCTACTAATGCCACCTTACGTTTGCTCATGCCTCTGGGGTTGTCAGGCGCATCGATAAAACCGGTCAAGTCGCGGCCGTCGAGATAACGGAAGGAACGAATTTGCTCGACCACTTCAATGTCATAACCAAACCATTCAATTAATGTGCGCCCGGCAAGGTAGTTAGCGTCGAAGCGGTCACAACGAATTTGAATGATGAGATCATAAGGGTGCCTTGGTGCTTCCCGGTCGCCGTCGGAAAGTTCGGGGAAAGCCTGCAAGTGAAGTGGCTTCTTGTGTGGGTAAAGAATGTCCCAGTAATCGGCGCCTATGCCGACAAAGCCTGTTAACATGGCTTCTGAGAAGCGGGCGTCAAGATCGCGTAAAATGGCTGGAAAGCGAGCCAGTTTACGGCGTAAACTTTCAACGTCGTCGCTCATGACATGACAAAACAACGTCAGACCATGCAGATTAGGTTCCGCGTAGACTCCTGACTGAGCTTTATCCACCCTATTCTCCCGTTTAACTGTTATTTTTGTGTGTTCGTTCTATTCGCTTTTACATTAAATAGCGCACGAGGCATTATAGAATGCCTGTATTCGTTATGACACCGCAAGGAAAAATCATGCGCAATCTGATACTTATTTTTGGTTTGCTTGGACTGACTGCCTGTGCGAGCACGGCAGACAATCAAACTCAGCGTAGCAGTGCTCAACAACAGACTCCGGCTGCTGAGTTTCATCAGTTGGCTGACACTATCTGGGAAGGACTGAATGAGTCCAGCGAAACCGAGCTGACCGATATGTCACCGGAAGCCTTAGAGCAACGTTACCAACAACGCTCTGAGTGGCTTGAACAGCTGAACGCCGTTAACCTTAACGAGCTAAGCCGGGATGACCAGATAAACCATGCAATGATTCACTACACCTTAAAGAACAAGGTCGATGAGTACCGCTTTAATGCGCACTATATGCCATTAACCGCAGAAGGTAGCTTTCACAGCTCTTTAGCTTTCATGCCTTCTTATACGTCATTTTCATCGGCGGAAGACTACCAGAATTACATAGCAAAACTGCGCTCAATTCCTCGTTACATGGAGCAGCAGACTCACTGGTTGCGTAAAGCGATTGAAGAGGGTTACACCCAGCCTGCAGCCGCTATGGCCGGTTTTGAAGAAAGTATACTGGCTTACATTGTGCAGGATGCTAAAGACAGCGTTTACTTCTCTCCTTTTGCACAACAGCCGGGCTTTGTTGATAGCGAACAATGGGAGCAACTTAAAAGCGATGCATTAACCGCTATTGATGACCAGGTGATGCCAGCTTACGACGACTACTTTACCTTTATGGTTACCGAGTACTTGCCGAGTGCACGTGAAAGCATTGGTGCCAGCGAGCTACCCAATGGGGACGACTTTTATCAGAACCGTATTAAGCATTACACCACGCTGGATATGACCGCTGACGAAATTCATGAAATTGGTCTGCAGGAAGTTGCTCGCATTCGCGGTGAAATGCTGGAAGCCATTGAAGCAACAGGTTTTGACGGTGACTTCGATGAGTTTGTCGAGTTTTTACGTACCGACGACCAGTTCTATCCGGAAACCGCAGAAGAGTTACTGAAGTACGCCGCCTGGATAGCGAAGAAAATGGACGGTGAACTTCCTAGGCTTTTCAAAACCCTGCCGCGTAAGCCTTATGGCATAGCTCCGGTTCCGGCTGAGATAGCACCGAAATATACAACCGGCCGCTATTCAGGTACCAACCGCGATGACCGCGCTGGTTTTTATTGGGTGAATACCTACGCGCTGGACCGCCGTCCGCTTTACCAGATGGAAGCGCTGACGCTGCACGAAGCGGTACCGGGTCATCACTTACAAAACGCCATTGCGGGTGAGTTAGAAGACTTACCGGAATACCGTCAGCAGACTTACATTTCAGCTTTCGGTGAAGGCTGGGGTCTGTATTCTGAGTACTTAGGGCTGGAAGCGGGTTTTTATGAAGACCCTTACAGTAACTTTGGTCGTTTAAGCTATGAAATGTGGCGGGCGGCGCGCTTAGTGGTGGATACGGGTATGCATGCCAAAGGCTGGAGCCGTGAACGCGCAATGGACTTTATGGCCAACAACACCGCGTTGTCACTGCATAATGTGAAAACCGAAATTGACCGTTACATTACCTGGCCTGCACAAGCGCTTTCGTACAAGCTGGGCGAACTGACTATTAAGCGTTTACGCAACGAAGCGGAACAACAGTTGGGTGATAAGTTCGACATTCGTGAATTCCACGATGCAGTACTGGAAAACGGCAGCGTGCCACTGAAAGTACTCGAGCAACACATCAACGACTGGATAGCCGAGCAGAAATAATCATGAGCGCTTAGGTTACAGGGCCTCATGTAGAGGACGCCCGCAAGTACTTCCATGTAGGGCTTGGGCAGCGCCATCCATGGCGCTGCACACCTCCACATGAGGCCCTGTAACCATTGAACGCGCTCACGATTCACTCCTTAAGTCAGCCTAGCTTTAAAGCTCAAACTTCTTTAGTTACAACCTCACGCCCTAATCTCGCTTTTGCTTCACTAAGAGACAGCAAGTTCTGGTTTCGGATATCCCGCTCAGCTAGGTTCATCAGTTTAAGTGTCGCAATAGCCTCATCGCGCTGTCGAGCACTCGCTTCCGACGCAATCCGGTAGACAGGTTTGCCGCCTTGAGTGACCACAATAGGCTCCTCCATATCCAGCGATGCTGCATTTTGCCTAATGTAACTGATGTTTTTTATTTGCATGATTCTCTCCCGACTGAACAGTCTAAATATAGACCATAGACAAGTTGAGTATCGCACCTGATGTGAACATCAGGCTACTGAATATCGGACACAAAAAAAACCGCCGAAGCGGTTTTATAAGTTGCTAATGAGTGCGCTCAACGGTTGCGAGGACTCTTAACGAGGTGTGCAGCGCCATGGATGGCGCTGCCCAAGCCCTACAGGGAAGTACTTGCGGGCGTCCTCGTAAAGAGTTCTTGCAACCTAAGCACTCATTAAGCCACGTTAATGGTTGGGATGATGTTTTCCTTGGCCGCTTTCTCTGCGTCGCGGAAGGCATCCATCTGGTCGAAGTTCAGGTATTTATAAACTTCGCCAGCCATTGAGTTAATGTCCTGTGCGTACTCCAGGTATTCTTCCGGCGTTGGTAAGCGACCTACGATAGCACCAACCGCTGCCAATTCTGCAGAAGTCAGGTAAACGTTTGCGCCATCACCTAAGCGGTTCGGGAAGTTACGGGTTGAAGTAGACAACACGGTTGCACCCGGCTCTACCCGTGCCTGGTTACCCATACACAATGAACAGCCCGGCATTTCAGTGCGAACACCGTTACGCTCATAAATGTCGTAATAACCTTCGGCTTCCAGCTGGGTTTTGTCCATTTTCGTTGGTGGTGCAATCCACAGGCGGGTATTTAATGGGTCAGAGTTTTTCTCTAACAATTTACCTGCTGCACGGAAGTGACCAATGTTGGTCATGCACGAACCGATGAAAACTTCATCGACGTTGTCGCCGGCAACTTCGCTTAAGAACTTCGCGTCGTCCGGGTCATTCGGGCAACAAACGATAGGCTCTTTTATCTCGTTCAGGTCAATTTCGATAACTGTCGAGTAATCAGCGTCTTTGTCCGCACGCGTCAGCTCTGGGTTTTCTAACCATTCTTCCATCTTACGGGCACGACGTTCCAGCGTGCGCGCATCGCCGTAGCCTTCGTTGATCATCCAACGCAGCATGGTGATGTTAGAGCGCAGGTACTCGGCAACCGACTCTTCTGACAGGTCGATGGTACAACCGGCCGCTGAACGCTCAGCAGAAGCGTCAGACAATTCAAATGCCTGCTCTACGGTTAAGTGATCAAGACCTTCAATTTCTAAGATACGACCCGAGAAGATGTTTTTCTTGCCGCGTTTATCAACGGTCAGGTGACCTTCTTTGATAGCAAACGCAGGAATGGCATGAACCAGGTCACGTAAAGTAATACCCGGCTGCATTTCACCTTTGAAACGCACCAATACCGATTCAGGCATATCCAGTGGCATTACGCCGGTAGCTGCGGCGAACGCAACCAGACCAGAGCCTGCCGGGAATGAAATACCCAGCGGGAAACGGGTGTGCGAGTCACCACCGGTACCAACGGTATCTGGCAACAACATACGGTTCAGCCAGCTGTGGATGATACCGTCGCCCGGACGTAAGCTTACGCCGCCACGGTTCATAATAAAGTCAGGCAAGGTGTGCTGAGTTTCAACGTCAACCGGCTTAGGATAAGCAGCGGTGTGACAGAACGACTGCATAACCAGGTCTGAGTTAAAGCCAAGGCAGGCCAGGTCTTTTAACTCGTCACGGGTCATAGGACCGGTAGTGTCCTGAGAACCAACGGTGGTCATCTTAGGTTCGCAATAAGCGCCCGGGCGAACCCCTTCCATGCCACAAGCTTTACCGACCAGTTTCTGCGCCAGCGAGAAACCTTTGCCGCTGTCTGCCGGTTGCTCTGGCTTACGGAATAAGTCAGATGGACCCATGCCCAGAGATTCACGTGCCTTTTCTGTCAGGCCACGACCAATAATCAGGTTAATACGGCCACCGGCACGCACTTCATCTAAAATAACGCGAGACGCATAATCGTACTCAGCGATAACGTCGCCGGCTTCGTTCTCGATTTTGCCTTCGTATGGGTAGATAGTGATGACATCGCCCATGTTCATTTTTTCAACGTCGGCTTCAAACACCAACGCACCTGCGTCTTTCATGGTGTTGAAGAAAATTGGTGCGACTTTAGAGCCAATGCAGATACCGCCGGCACGCTTGTTTGGTGTGCCAGGCATGTCTTCGCCAATGTTCCACAATACTGAGTTGGTCGCTGATTTACGTGAAGAACCAGTACCCACTACGTCACCAACGAAGGCAACCGGGTGACCTTTTTCTTTTAATTCTTCAATTTGCTTGCCTGCATCAGTAATGCCTTCGCGTGGCATTTTGTACATAGCTTTGGCGTGCAAAGGAATGTCCGGACGAGACCAGGCATCGGGTGCCGGCGACAAGTCATCGGTATTCGTTTCGCCTGTCACTTTAAAGACGGTTGCTTTAATTGATTTAGGCAGCTCGTCGCTGTCGGTGAACCATTCAGCATTTGCCCAGGATTCAACCACTTCTTTCGCCAGCGCATTACCGGCTTTCATTTTCTCTTCCACGTCGTGGAAGGCGTCGAACATTAAGATGGTTTCTTTCAGCTCTTTAGCGGCCAGTTCAGCCAGCTGAGAGTCGTCCAGCAATTCCACCAAAGTGACGATGTTGTAGCCACCGTGCATATTGCCCAGCAATTTTACTGCGTATTCTTTGCTGACAACCGGGCTTTCAATTTCACCTTTAACAACGGCGCTTAAAAAGCCTGCTTTAACATAGGCAGCTTCATCCACACCCGGCGGTACACGCTCGGCCAGAAGCTCAACCAGGAATTCTTCCTCGCCTGCTGGCGGATTTTTCAGTAATTCCACTAAATCGGCTACTTGCTCGGCGTTTAATGGCTTCGGAGGGATGCCTTCTGCGGCGCGCTCTTCCACGTGCTGACGATATTCTTTAAGCACTGATATTACCTCTCATTTGCTTGCATGAATTCTAGACGGTTCACTAGTGCGGCGCATTATACGGATTTTGCTGTTAAATTCCCATGACGCAGGGCTATAAATCAGATAATTCAGGGTATAAACGGGATGAATGCGCCCGGGTTACGGGCGCGGTACTCTTTGGACTATGGCGTACATAACCGGAACAACAAACAGGGTTAGTACGGTAGCAAAACCCAACCCAAACATAATCACCGTTGCCATGCTCGCAAAGAAGTCATCAAACAGCAGCGGTATCATGCCTAAAATGGTGGTGGCTGCCGCCATTCCAACGGGACGAACACGACTGACGGCGGCATCGCTTAAGGCTTGAACCGCTTCTTTACCGGCGTCCAGTTCTGTATTGACCTGCTCCAGTAACACCACGCCGTTTTTAATCAGCATGCCGGACAAGCTCAGAAAACCGAGTAATGCCATAAAACCAAAAGGTTTATCCAGCAACAGCAACCCGACAGTTACGCCAATAATAGACAGCGGGACTGTTGTCCAAAGCACCGCCGCCTGGCGGATACTGTTAAATAACAGCACGGTAATGATAAACATAACCAGGAAACCCATTGGCAGTGCGCCAAACAGTGCTTTTTCAGCCTTGCCCGAAGCTTCGTGTTCTCCGCCCCAGGTAAGCTCATAGCCCAGCGGCAACTCAATAGCTTCCAGTTCAGGTCGAACACGCTCAAATACCTGGGCCGCCGTTTCATCGGTCAGTAGATCATGGTCAGCCATAACAGTAAGCGTTCGCTTACGGTCTCGTCGCAATATGAGCGGGTCTTCCCAGGTTACATCTATCGAGCGCGCTACTTGCGCCAGTGGTACAAAGCGGTCAAACACCGGGCTGTAAATTTGTAATTCCTGCCAGTTGTCCAGATCAACACGTTCGGCAGCCGGGGCACGCTGTACTATTGGCAGCAAGTCAGTTCCATCGCGGTAAACACCGATTTGTCGGCCAACAAAGTTAGCTAACAGCAGATTGTTAACGTCTTCTTTAGTGATACCGGCGCGACGACCCGCCGCTTCGTCGTATTGTGGTCGCAGCAGCTTGGTTGGGTGGCGCCAGTCGGAGCGAATATTCACCGCCCCTTCGTCCTCGGCCAAAATATTCTGCGCTTTCTTACTTAATTGGCGCAATACGTCAATATCAGGTCCAGAGAAACGAGCTTCAATTTTTGCCGGAGTAGCCGGACCAATTTCAACCCGTATCAGTTTGTCCTCAACGTCCGGATGCTCTTCACGAATACGCTGGCGAATGTCCTTCATTAACGCATCCATGCTGTCTTTGTCCTCTACCCGCACCAGCAACTGTGCGTAGCTCTCGTAACTTTTTTCCACCAGATAAGTCAGGGTAAAACGCGGCGCACCCTGGCCTATGGTGGTGGAGACCGAGGTCACTTCGCTTTTATCCAGCAGGTAGTCTTCCAGGCGCTTTGAATCCTGTTCGGTATGACGAATATCGGTGCCCTGTGGATACCAGAGATCCACATAGAAAAGCGGCGTTGTCGAAGGCGGAAAAAACGCCTGTTTCACTTGTCCGAACCCGGCCACAGCAGCAACCAGCATAGCCAGCATCACCGCCATGCTGATAATGCGGTACCTCAGACAAACTGCCAGCATTTTTTTGTAGCCGCGGTATACCGGATGAGAGAAAACATCGTCCTGCTCGTCACCATTACCAATGTCCTTCGCGGAGTATAAACGGTCGGCTAAAAACGGAATGAGCGTCAAAGCTGTTACCCAGCTCAGTAGTAAAGAAATGAGCAGCACCCAGAATAAGCTTCCGGCAAACTCACCGGTAGCGTCTGATGACAAACCAATTGGGGCGAAGGCAATAATACCAATAATGGTTGCACCCAGTAGCGGCCACTGATTTTGCTTTACCACACTAACAGCGGCTTCTACTTTACTCATGCCCCGCCGCATACCAACCATAATGCCATCGGCAATGACAATGGCGTTGTCCACCAGCATACCCAGAGCAATAATGAGCGCTCCCAGCGATACTCGTTGCAGGTTAATGTCGCCCAGTCGCATGAAAATAAAGGTGCCAAGAACCGTTAACAATAATACGGTGCCAATAAGTAACCCACTGCGAAAACCCATGGTCAGCAGCAATGCAATAATGACAATAGCAACGGCTTCAACCAGGTTAAGCAGAAAGTCATTTACCGAGTTTTCGACCTGATGCGGTTGATCATAAATACGGTCTACCGACATTCCTATTGGTTTGGCATAATCCAGTTCATCCAGCCGTTTCTGGATACGCTCACCAACTTCAACCACGTTGACGTTGTCCGCAAAAGACAGCGCCAGCCACAGCGACGCCTGCCCGTTATAACGAACCACATGATCCGGAATCTCTTTGGTCTCCCGGTAGATGTTCGCTACATCATGCAAGTAGATGCGCTGCTCGGCCCCAGGGTTACTGATAACCAGCTTTTCCATATCTTCAACGTCGGCAAATTCGCCACTGGTGGCAATGCGCAAAGCTTCCTGGTCAACGGTTACCCGCCCGGCATTTGCTACGGCATTTTGCGTTTGCAGTAAACCGGCAATGCGGCTGGGTGGAATACCAAAGTTAGCCAGCCGTGAACGAGAGACTTCAACCACCACCTGTTCCTGTTGCTCGCCGGCCAGCATGACTTTGCCAACCCCGTCAATCAGCACCAGTTCGCGACGCAGAAAGTCCGCGTAATGCTCAATATCTTTATAGGAATAGTCTGGCCCGGTAATGGCCATCATCACGCCGTACACGTCGGCAAAGTCGTCACGAATAATAGGCTCGCCGGTTCCGGGGGGAAGCTGAGTTTTGGCGTCGTTAATTTTGCGCCGCAGTTCATCCCAAATTTGACGCAGGTGTTCAGCCCGGTAGATGCTTTTCATCTCGACCGTTATTTGCGATAAGCCTGGCTTAGAAATGGATCGTACATGGTCGACGTAGCTGAGTTCCTGAATAGCGTTTTCCAGCCGGTACGTTACCTCTTCTTCCACCTGCTGCGCCGAGGCTCCGGAGTACGGCGTAATGACCATAGCCTGCTTAATGGTGAACTTAGGGTCTTCCAGCCGACCAAGCTGAGTAAGAGCAACCAAACCACCAATTAACAGAACCAGGAAGAACATCCAGCTGGTGGTTTTTCGCTCCATACTGTACTTCGCAATATTCATTACAGCCCCCGTTCGCGTTGCCATTCACGAACTTGCTGATTTTCCTTCAGCTGATGGACACCGGCCACCACTATGATTTCACCGGCTTCGAGCCCATCCAGTACAGTGAGCCCATCGTTGGTCATTGGCCCGACATTCACCTTGCGCTTTTGTACACGCATGTCGTCGCTAACCACCCACACATAAGAAGCATCCCGGCTTTCGGTAAATACGGCTTTAGCCGGCACAACAATACCAATTTGAGAAGAGCGCAACACCTCATTAATATCGACAATAACTGTTGCCGTCATGCCCGGCAGCACATTGATGTCCTGCGGTTTAGGTAGCGTGAACACCACCTCATAGGTGTTGGTTGCGCCGTCGGATTGCGAGTCCCACTCTTTTAAATGAGCCGGGTAGGTAAAACCCGGCGCTGCGTCGAAGCGCACTTCCGGTTGATAGTCGGTCTGCTTTTTCACCTTGGCAAAAAGCTTTTCCGGCACATTAATACTGATATCAATGGCGTTGCTGATTTGCAAAGTAACAATGGGCTGCTTAGCCTGGATGTTTTCATAAGCTTCCACCGCCAAATTAGCAATGACACCGTCAAAAGGCGCGGTCAGTTCGGTATAGCGCAGGTTAGCTTTAGCGGTTTCATAGTTTGATTTTGCAACTGCAAGCTCTGACTCAATTTGGTCAAATTGTCCTTCGGACATAACCCCTTCGCTCACCAGAACTTTATTGCGTTCATATTGTGATAGCGCAAGTTCATACTGGGCTTTCGCCTGGTCCACCGCCAGTTGATAGTCGGTCGGGTCCAGACGAGCAATAAGCTCCCCTTGTTTTACTTCAGTACCAGGCCGCGCCGGCAGTTCAATAACTTCACCCGCTACACGAAAAGTCAGTTGAGCCACTTTCGCCGCTTCGACCACAGCCGGAAACTCTCGTAGACGAGGACCATTGGCTTCATTGACCTGCATTAACCTGGCAGGTCGCGCTTGCTGTTCTTCACTCACTTCGGCTTTTTCGCTGCAAGCCACGACAGTGGCAGCGGCAACGACAGTTAAGAATATTTTAAACCAGCGCATGACTTAAATTCCGTTTTTTCCGGGATGTTTGATGGCAATAAGTTTACCGCAAGTATAGTTACAGTTATATTGAATTAAAATTAAAAAGACCATCAGTAGAACTTAATGAATTTATCTCACCTTCACATGATGATCACCGTTGCCCGGCTTGGCAGCCTGCAGAAAACAGCTGAACAGCTCGGCCGCACACAATCGGCTGTGAGCATGGCATTAAAGAAGCTGGAAGAGAACGCGGGTTTTGCCTTGTTTAACCGTGATGGTTATCGTCTGGAGCTTACCGAACAGGGCCACCATTTTTTACGTCAGGCAGAAGAAGTGGTGCGCCAGCAGCAGCGCCTACAATCACTGGCTAACCAACTGAAACACGGTGCAGAACCTTTGCTGACACTGTGCTATGACCATACCTGTGACAGCAAACTCTGGATGCCCAGCATTCAACACATTCAGCAACAATACCCCGCTACCGAGCTGCACGTGGATGGAGAATCACAAATGCGTGCTCTGAAGCGCATTGATAACGGTACCGCCGATTTAGCCCTGTGCCCCTGGCTGCCTTTGTTTCGTCAGTACGGTGACTTTGAAACCTTACCGGTGGCGCCCTTTGAATTAACGGTGGTTATGTCAGCCGCGCTGATGAAGGAGTTTGGTCGTATGCCGCAAAGCCGCCAGGATTTATTAGAGTTGCCAATGCTGGTTCCGCAGAACCTGGAAATTGGCATTAACTTAGACTCGGTATTGCGGCTGCCCAGCCAGCAGCGCATAAGAGTGAATGAGGTTAACACCCAGTTTGAACTGCTGATGGCCGGTTTTGGCTGGGGTATTATTCCAAAACACATTGCCAGTAATGCACTTAAAGAAGGCAAGTTGGTTGAAGTCAGCATCCCCGGATTCGTCCAGCAGGTGCGCTTGGAAATTCATTTGGTGCGCTCCGCAAACAGAACTTTAGGCCCCGCCGCCAATGCCATATGGGAACGCTTCGCCTGACGATGGTGCCTGACCTTCACGTCAGGAGAGGCGGGGATGGTAAGGGTGGCAGATTCCGAGCGCTGGAGGTTGCAGGAACCATTGAGGAGGACGCCCGTGAATACATCCCTGTAGGGCTTGGGCAGCGCCATCCATGGCGCTGCACACCTCCTCAATAGTTCGCAGCATCCGTCAGGCGCGCTTTACATCTGCCACCCTCATTCACCATCCCCCGCCTCTCCTGATGCAATAGGATCAAGTCACATCGGATCTTATTTCCGGGCCAGGTAGAACACGGCAGGGATAACCAGCATTGAAATCAGTGGCGCCAACACCATACCGCCGACCATGGGGGCGGCGATACGCTGCATGACCTCGTTACCGACACCGCCGCCCAGCATAATCGGCAGTAGACCAACGATAATGGTCAGCACGGTCATGGCTTTGGGTCGTACGCGTAGCAACGCGCCTTCTTCTACCGCTGCCTTTAACTGGTTTTTATTGTAAGCCACGGCTTTCCAGGCGTTGTTCAGGTACAACAACATAACCACGCCGAATTCCGCGGCGACACCGGCAAGAGCTATCATGCCGACAATAACGGCCAGTGACAGGTTGTAGTCCAGCAAGTAAATCAACCACAGGCTGCCGGTTAGAGCTAAAGGCAAAGTGCCGATAACCAGCAGTGCCTGAGGTAACGAACGGAAGGTCATGTACAGCAACAACAGAATAACCAACAGCGTCAGCGGAATGATCTCTTTTAAATCACTTTCCACCTGTTGCATGGCTTTGTATTGCCCGGTCCAGCTCCAGTTGTAACCAACCGGAATTTCCATTTTAGCCATAGCATCACCGACTTGATTAATGTAGTCGCTAACCGTGATGCCTTTCGCTGGTTCAATAAAAACCCAACTGCTTAAGCGGGCGTCTTCGCTTTTCAGCATGGCGGGTCCCTGAGTCACCCGAATGTCAGCAACATCGGACAGATTCAGCCATTGTCCGGAGGCAGATTTCACCGGCAGGGTTTGCAGCTTCTCTATATGGTCGCGTTGCTCCCGGGGATAACGCAGATTAATAGGAAAACGCTCATTGCCCTGCACCGATGTCGCAATATTCGCTCCACCAATGGCGTACTGAATATGGTCGTGAATGTCGCTTTGGCTAATACCGTAACGGGCGGCTTCACGCAGCTTCGGCTCTATTTCAATATAACGACCGCCACCAGAGCGTTCTGCAATGACCGAACCTGTCGCCTCCTCTTCAGACAACGTCTCTTCAATACGGGTCGCCAGTTTTTCTATTTCACGAAAGTCACTACCGCTGACTTTAATCGCTAACGGGGTTTTAACACCGGTAGCCAGCATTTCAATGCGGGTACGGATAGGTTGTACCCAGGCGTTGGTCACACCGGGTATCTGCACCCGCTCATCCAGCTCGGCGATGATATCGTCCACGGTTACTCATTCACGCCACTCACTTTCAGGCTTGAGGGTAATGCTGGTTTCGATCATGGTCATTGGTGCCGGATCGGTAGCCGTGTCAGCACGACCAACTTTACCAAACACACGCTCAACTTCAGGTTGTTCTGCAATGAGCTTATCGGTTTGCTGTAGCAACTCACCGGCACTTTCAACACTGATACCTGGCAGTGTGGTGGGCATGTACATGAGGTCACCCTCATGCAGCGGCGGCATCAGCTCGTAATTGAGCTCTTTATACGGGTGCCAGGCAGATGCTGTGATCAGAAGAGCCAGCACAATAATGGTTTTAGGGAACTTAAGTGTAAAAGCCAGCAGTGGACGGTAAAGTGCAATTAAACCGCGCGACAGCCAGTTCTTTTCTTCGGCAGGTATTTTCCCGCGCACTAATAACGCAATAAGCACCGGTATCAGTGTTACAGCAATAATAGCTGCCGCGGCCATGGCCAGAGTTTTGGTATAGGCTAAAGGTTCAAACAGACGCCCCTGTTGGCCTTGCAGCACAAACACCGGAACAAAACTGACGGTAATGACCAGTAGCGAGAAGAACAGTGAAGGCCCCACTTCGCGACAGGCTTCATTAACAATTTTCAACCGCGCAGCACCTTTTGCGACTATCTGATGCCGTTCCTGATAGTTCTGCAGATGCTTGTGGGTGTTCTCTATCATGACAATGGCGGCATCTACCAGTGCCCCAATAGCAATAGCAATTCCCCCCAGGCTCATAATATTGGCGCTGATACCCAGCATGTTCATGATCCACACCGCGAACAGTACCGACAGCGGTAAGCTGATAATGGCCACCACCGCTGAGCGCGCATGCCAGAGAAACAAAATACACACCACAGCGACAAAGAACATTTCTTCAATGAGCTTGGTGGTGAGGTTGTCTGTCGATGCCTGGATCAGGCTTGAGCGGTCATAGGTCGGAACCACCTTAACGCCCTCGGGCAGGCCCTGCTTCAGCTCTTCCAGTTTCTCTTTAACGGCGGCTATAGTTTGTAGGGCATTTTCGCCATGGCGCATGACCACAATACCGCCCACGACTTCGCCGTCGCCGTTCAGCTCGGTAATGCCGCGGCGTACCTGGGGCCCAATGCGAATATCAGCCGCTTCTTCCAGCAGCACCGTACCCTGCTGCTCTGAGGTGAGCGGCAACGGAATTTTGCGAATGTCTTCGACACTTTTCAAATACCCCAGGCCACGAACCATGTATTCAGCTTCGCCCATTTCAACCACAGAGCCACCTACTTCGTTATTGGCCTGCTGAATGGTTTGCTTTACCTGATTCAGGGTAAGGTTATAACGATGCAAGGCTTCCGGCTGCAGCACCACCTGATAGGTTTCGACCATACCGCCAACCGTTGCAATTTCTGCTACCCCCTGCACACTTTGCAGCTCCTGTTTTAGGAACCAGTTTTGCAGGCGGGTTAGTTCACCCAGGTTACGCTGGTTGGTCTCATCAACCAGTGCGTATTGATACACCCAGCCAATGCCGGATGCATCGGGACCTAATTCCGGCCGAACTTGGTCCGGAAGCTGGTTTTGCGCCTGATCCAGGTATTCGTTCACACGGCTTCGGGCCCAATAAGGGTCGGTTCCGTCTTCAAAAATAACGTAAACGTACGAGTCGCCAAAGAACGAAAACCCGCGTACTGAGGTGGCTTTAGGTACGGACAGCATCACACTCGAGAGCGGATAGGTCACCTGCTCCTCCACTACCGCCGGCGCTTGTCCCGGGTAATTGGTTTTGACGATAACCTGAACTTCTGACAAGTCCGGTATTGCGTCCAGTTTGGTTTGCTGCAGCGACTGCCAGGCCCAGAATGTCAGACCTAAGAACAGCAGTAACACCATCCACGAGTTACGTATGGAGGCTTCAATAATACGAGCTAACATAAAACCTCCTAGTGGTTATGTTGTGGCGCAGGAGCGTCGTTGTCGCTGCTATCCAGACCCAGACCTTGCAAGCTGGCCTCTGAATCCAGAAGGAATTGCCCGGAAGTGACCACTAACTCACCTTCCTGCAAGCCTTCTTCAATGGCAATTTGGTTACCAACACGCAGTCCGGTCGTGACTTCGCGCACTTCAAATTCGCGCGCTCCGGATTTTACCACCACGCGGTTATTGGCGCCGGTGACAATTAAGCTGGCAACCGGCACAACCACAGTATCTCTTACTGGCTCCAGTTCAATATGAGCCGTCGCCCAGAGTCCTTCACGCAGCCGATCAATGGAGTCATTAACCGGAATACGGACTTTGATGGTCTGGGTTACCGGATCAACTTGCGGATAAATGTAGTCAATGGTGTTCATCCAGTGGCCGCCAGGGAAGTGCTCAGAAGAAATATGGGCCATTTGCCCGGTTTTTAACTGTTTGCTGTAACGCGCTGGAACATCGGCAAAGAACCACAGTTGATTGTCCTGCGTCAGCGTCAGTAATTTAAGCCCGGGAGACACGTACATGCCTTCCTGAATATCCAGACTGGTAATATAGCCCGACTCAGGTGCGTAGTAATCGACCACATATTCGGTTTCGCCACCTTGTTCCAGAGCTTTAATCTGCGCTTCGCTCATACCCAGCAAACGCAAACGTTGCTGCCCGCGGCGTTTAAAGCTTTGCTGGTTGTCACCGTTGCGGATATCCGAGAGTGAATCAAGCAGTTGCAGATAGTCGTCCTGTGCCACGACCAGGTCGGGTGCATACAGACTGTAGAGTTTATCGCCCTTTTCTACCCACTGTCCTTCAACGTCAGCATGTAATTCTTCTACCCAGCCTTCGGCGCGGCTGTGGATATGGCGTTGTGCAGATTCCTGCCAGCGTACCTGAGCCTGAGCCATTAACTGTGGTTGCAAGTCTTTGCGCTGAGCTTTAGCCGTAGTAACCCGAATGGCCTGCTGACTGGACTCTGGGACGGTGAAGCTTTTCTCAGCTTTATGCTCAGAATGGTCCTGTTCAGGTTCTTTCTTGACCAAGTCCATACCGCAAATTGGGCAGGTTCCCGGCTCGTCACGAACCACCTGGCTGTGCATAGGGCACACATATTCGGTGCTCTGCCCGAACGGGTTTTGATCTTCTGAATGATTGTGTTCCTGAGCCAAAGTTAAAAATGGGATCAGGATTAATATAGCTATCCAATAACGCATAGTATTTCCTCGAAAACAACGGTTTAAGACGTAAAAACTGAGCTTAAACTGCGTGTTTCGGCGGACGTATCAGCGTTTCAGTAATAACCGGGAGGTTTGAATAGATAGGCTCGGCAGCGTGAGTGGAGGCTGCTGGCGAAAGTTGTTTGAATGGATTCATCAGTCCCAGTTGACCAGCGCAATGTTGTTCGCACTGCTGGCAAAAACTGTCTTCCATATCACTGCAGGAGGTTGCTTCTTCCTCGCAACAGTCGTGACTCTCACTCATTTGTTCTGATTGCATAGTAGAGTCAGACATTTGGGCAGGCATAGCATGCATCATTGGTGAGGTCATGGACCCCACCAAAAGTGTCATTGTAATTGCTATAACTGCCCAAAGTTTCTTCATGTACGCATCTTACCAGATAATAACGCGGTTTTCAGGTGCGACGTACAACTCATCACCTTCTTCAACATCAAAGGCTTCGTAGAACGCCGGAACGTTAACTACGGTGCCGTTCACACGATACTCTGCTGGTGAATGCGGGTCGCTCATGACCTGCTCACGAACGGCGTCTTCACGGTATTTACCACGCCATACCTGTGCCCAGCCGATGAACACACGCTGTTCGCCGGTAAAGCCGTCAAGAACCGGTGCTTCTTCACCTTCTAATGACATTTTGTAGGCTTCGTACGCAATGGTCAGGCCGGCCAGGTCACCAATGTTCTCACCCAGAGTCAGATCACCATTGATATTAAGACCTTCAATTGGCTCATACTCACTGAACTGGTCAGACAGTTTTTGGCCGCGCTCATCAAAGGCTTGACGGTCTGCATCGGTCCACCAGCTTTGCAGGTTACCGTCACCATCGTATTTAGAACCCTGGTCATCAAAGCCGTGGCCCATTTCATGGCCGATTACCGCACCAATACCACCGTAGTTCACCGCCATTTCTGCGTCCATATCAAAGAATGGAGGCTGCAAAATACCGGCCGGGAATACGATTTCGTTACGCACAGGACTGTAATAAGCATTAACCGTCTGTGGTGTCATACCCCAGTCTTCTTCGTCAACAGGACCGCCAATCTTGGCAATTTCTTCCTGATAGTTGAATTCAGCATAGGCTTTATAGTTTGCAACTAAGTCTGTGGCAGAAATTTCCAACTTACTGTAGTCGCGCCATTCGCTTGGGTAACCGACTTTAGGATCAAATTTTTCCAGCTTTTCTAAGGCTTTTTCTTTGGTCTCTTCAGTCATCCACTCCAGGTTACGTATTGACTGACCATAAGCGTCGCGAAGGTTCTCAATCAAACCTTCCATTTTTTCTTTCGCTTCTGGCGGGAAGTATTCTTTAACGTACACCTGGCCTAAGACTTCACCTAACACACTGTTGGTTGCATCTACTGCGCGTTTCCAACGCGGCTCTTGCTCTGGTGTTCCACGTAAAGTAGTACCGTAGAAGTCAAAGCGACGCTTACTGATGTCTTCGCTAAGTGCAGATGCATACTCGTTAACCAGACGGAAACTTAAGTAGTCTTTCCACGCCTGTACGTCGACTTCGCTAAACAGCTGCCCAAAGTCTTCAAAGTACGAGGGCTGACGGATGATCATGTTTTCAACGTGCGATAAATCAGACGTCTCAATGAAGCGCTTAAAGTTGAAGTTTGCCAGCATGTCGGACACTTCATCTGCGGATTTTTTATTATAAGTTTTGTCCGCATTGCGGCTTTCTACACGACTCCATTGAACTTCAGCCAGCTGAGTTTCTAAATCCAGGATACGCTGTGCCGCTTCGCCGGCGTTTTCCACACCAACCATGCTCAAAATGTCTTCTGCGTATTCGACGTAAGCGTTACGGAATTCTTCAAACTTCTCGTCGTCTTTTAGGTAGTAGTCACGGTCAGGCAGGCCTAAACCTGACTGAGAAACATACATAGCGTTAGTTTGTGGATCTTTCGCGTCTGGGTAGACATAAAAACCAAATGGAATTGATACACCACCACGGAACATGCGTGCCATGTGCTCAGAAACAGAATCGTGGTTTTCCAGGGCCTGAATGGCCGCTAAGTCATTCTGAATAGGCTTAGCGCCCAGTTCATTCAAGGTTTCCACGTCCATGAACGCATTGAAAAAGTCACCAATTTTACGCTCATTAGTGCCCGGCTCCGGGTTTTCCGCTGCGGCTTTTTCAATGATATCGCGTAAACGTTTTTGATTTTGCTGACGCAAATCGAAAAAGGAGCCGACGGATGAACGGTCAGCCGGAATTTCCGTTTTATCAATCCAGGTGCCATTAACGTACTGGTACAGATCGTTCTCTGGCTTTACGCTGTGATCAAAGTTTTCTAAAACAACACCAGAGCTCAGTTCTTGTTTTGCTTCTTCAGCTTGCTGGGTTTGTTGCTTAGATTCTTGCTGCGGTGAACAAGCACCCAGCGTTAATGCCATTGAAACGCCAAGCGCTACAGCGGTCAATTTTTTCATCGATTGTTACCCTTTCTTTGAGTGTTCATTATTTTAACCACTCTAAACTAGCGCATTGTTAAATTCAGCGCAAAAAAAACGGCCGCATTCGCGATGAATGCGGCCGTTTTACCGATGATTTATCGTAACAAAATGTTACTTCTTCTTTTTCGCCTTAGGATTCGGCATATCGGTGATTGAACCTTCATGAAGTTCTGCGGCTAAGCCAACAGATTCATGCAAGGTTGGATGCGCGTGAACAGTCAGAGCGATATCTTCTGCGTCACAACCCATTTCGATAGCCAGGCAAATTTCGCCAAGCAGCTCACCGGCGTTGGTACCACACATAGCACCACCAATAATCCGGTTGTTCTTATCAAAAATAAGCTTAGTCATGCCTTGCTGCGCGTTTGACGCAATAGCACGGCCTGAAGCTGACCATGGGAAGGTTACTGCATCGTACTCAATACCCTGGTCTTTCGCTTCTTTCTCGGTTACACCAGCCCACGCCACTTCTGGATCTGTGTACATGATAGAAGGGATAACTTTTGGCTCGAAGAAGTGCTTCTTACCAGAGATAACTTCTGCTGCTACATGGCCTTCGTGTACTGCTTTATGTGCCAACATGGGCTGACCAATAATGTCACCAATCGCAAAAATGTGGTCAACGTTCGTGCGCAGCTGACTGTGAGCTTTAATAAAGCCGCGGTCGTCAACGTTGACGCCTGCTTTATCAGCATCCAGTTTGTTACCGTTTGGTGCACGACCAACAGCGACCAATACCGCATCGTATTTCACTGGATCTTTTGGTGCCTTGTCGCCTTCGAAAGTCACGTAAATGCCGTCTTTCTTGGCTTCAACGTTAGTCGCCTTGGTACTCAGCATGACATTTTCGAACTTGCCTTTCATTTGCTTGTTGAAGTTCTTAATAATGTCTTTGTCTGCTGGTGGCACAAGTTGATCGGTCATTTCTACAACATCAACTTTAGAACCTAAAGCGCTGTATACCGTGCCCATTTCCAGAGCAATGATACCGCCGCCTAATAGCAACAGTTTCTCAGGAACTTCTTTAAGCTCTAATGCGTCAGTAGAGTCCCAGATGCGCTCGTCGTCATGAGGAACAAACGGTAATTTAATGGCTTGTGAACCCGCTGCAATTATAGCGTTTTCAAATTCGATTTCTGTAGTACCGTCATCACCTTCGACTTTCAAGGTGTTGCTACCGGTAAACTTACCTAAACCATTAACGACTTTTACTTTTCGCATCTTAGACATTTGTCCAAGACCACCGGTTAATTGACCTACTACTTTTTCTTTGTGTTTACGGATTTTATCCAGGTCGATTTTTGGCTTGCCGAAGTCGATGCCTTCGTCTGCTAAGTGCTTTGCATCTTCAATGTGCTTAGCTAAGTGCAGTAGTGCTTTTGACGGGATACAACCCACGTTAAGACAAACACCACCTAGGGTGTTATAACGCTCAACCAAGGTTACTTCCATGCCCAAGTCAGCGGCACGGAATGCTGACGAATAACCACCAGGACCACCGCCCAATACAACTACCTGAGTTTTAATTTTGTCGCTCATGTTAACCCCTTCTTTGTCACGGCCGGTTGAGCCACCAGCCGAGGTCAATCAACGCTAAATGTGGCGCTATTGTAGCGCGAATTAATTCGTATTTCCTGCCCAAATTGGTGCTTAAAGCACCAATTTGCGTATATCTCCTAACACGCCGCTTAAGTAAGCAGTAAAGCGAGCAGCCTCAGCACCATCGATGACCCGGTGGTCGTAAGACAATGACAATGGCAACGTCAGGCGCGGTTCAAACTCTTTCCCATTCCATTTTGGTTTCATCTCGTTACGAGAAACACCCAATATGGCAACGTCAGGCGCATTTACTATTGGTGTAAAGGCTGTGCCGCCAATGCCGCCAAGGCTGGAAATTGAGAAACAGCCACCTTGCATATCAGTAGCCTTCAACTTGCCGTCGCGAGCTTTCGAACTAATTTCCACCAGCTCTTCTGACAGCTCGTAAATGCCTTTTTGATCAACATCGCGAATAACCGGAACGACCAGACCATTTGGCGTATCAACAGCAATACCAATGTGTACATATTTCTTCATGTACAGTGACTCGCCTGACTCCGACAACGAAGAGTTGAAGGTTGGGAATTCACGTAGTGCTTTCGCACAGGCCTTAAGAATGAACACTAATGGCGTGATCTTGAAGCCAAGATCTTTCTTCTTCGCCACTTCGTTTTCAGACTTACGGAAGCTTTCCAGCTCGGTAATATCCGCTTCATCAAATTGTGTAACGTGAGGAATAGTTACCCAATTACGGTGCAGGTTAGGTCCTGATTTACGCTGAATGCGTGACAGTTGAACCTCTTCCACTTCACCAAATTTGCTGAAGTCGACCTTAGGCGGGTCAATCACCTGCAGTCCACCACCGCCCTGGCCTGTTGCGCCCGCAACAGCTTTCGGACGAGAGAGTTCGTATTTAACGAAATCTTGTACGTCTTCTTTCAGTATACGGTCTTTAGGTCCGGTGCCTTTGACTTGTGACAAGTCGACACCAAACTCACGCGCGACACGACGTACCGCAGGAGACGCATGCAAAACCCCTTCTTTTCGGTCGCTGCGCTGACTTGGGTGATCTGGTACCGGCGGCTGGCGTTCGCTGCTTGGCTTAACGCTGCTGCCACTGTCTTTTTCTTTGTCCTGATCTTTGTCATCAGATTTCTTATCCGACTCATTGCCGGACTCTGACTTCTCTTCCTTGGCAGAATCGTCTTCTTCTGCTTCGGAATCGTCAGCGCCACCGGATACTTTCAGTTTCGCAATGACAGAACCCTGCGACACTTTATCGCCGACATTGACCAGCATTTCTTCAATTTCACCGTCTTCCGGGCAAGGCACATCCATAGTGGCTTTGTCGGTTTCCAGTGTAATTAAGCCGTCTTCGGCAGAGACTGAGTCGCCTTTAGAGACCAGAATCTCAATAATTTCGACGTCTTCTTCATCACCGATGTCCGGGACTTCCACATCAATGACTTTACTCTCGCCTGAAGACTTCTTCGGCTCAGAAGATTCTTTCTTCTCTTCTTTGTCCTCATCTTTCGACTCAGACGCTTTTTCTTCGTCTTTATCGTCAGACTTGTCATCTTTTTCCTCTGACTTTTCGTCTTCTTTCTCTTCTTCGTCACCCGAAGAGTCAGAGTCGCCGGCAGCTTCAACAATAGCCAGTACATCGCCTTCGCTGATGGTATCGCCAACTTTTACCTTCAGCTCAACAATTTTACCGCCTGAAGATGCCGGAATATCCATTGACGCTTTGTCACTCTCAACCGTCACAATACCGTCTTCTTGTTCAACGGTATCGCCTTTACTGACGAGAATTTCAATGACTTCTACTTCTTCTCCGCCCACGTCGGGGACTTTGAGTTCGATTTGATCGGCCATCTCAGTACCTCCTTACGCCAAACGTGGGTTGAGTTTGTCAGTGTCGATATCGTAGTCTTTGATAGCTTTCGCTACCACTTTCTTATCGATATCACCTTGATCCGCTAACTCTTTTAGCGCAGCAACCACAATGTATTGCGGATTAATCTCAAAATGCTTACGCAAGTTAGCGCGGCTGTCCGAGCGTCCAAAACCGTCAGTACCCAGTACACGGTACGAGGTTGGAACCCAGGCACGAACCTGATCAGCATACAACTTGATGTAGTCGGTTGCTGCTACAGCAGGTCCTTTCGCTTTCTTCATGGCTTGTGTGATATAAGCTTCTTTTTCTTTCTTCTCCGGATGCAGCATGTTCCAGCGGTCGGTATCCAGACCGTCACGCGCCAGCTCGTTGAACGAGGTCACACTGTAAACCGTTGAGTTAATGTCGTAGTCTTCCGACAGAATTTTCGCCGCTTCGCGCACTTGCTGCAAAATAGTACCACTACCAAGCAACTGCACATCGCCTTTGGCTTTTTTCTTCGCTTTTACTTTATCCAGCTCGTAAATACCTTTTACGATGCCCTCTTCGACGCCTTCCGGCATTTCTGGCTGATGATAGTTTTCATTCATTACGGTGAGGTAATAGAAAACGTTTTCCTGATCGCCAAACATGCGCTTCAGGCCATCGTGCACAATAACCGCAATTTCATAACCATAAGTCGGGTCATAGCTAATGCAGTTTGGCACTGTGCCGAAGTGAACCAGGCTCTGTCCGTCCTGGTGTTGCAGACCTTCACCATTGAGCGTTGTTCGACCTGCGGTACCACCGACCAGGAAGCCACGCGTCTGGCTGTCGCCTGCTGCCCAGACTAAATCGCCCACGCGCTGGAAACCGAACATAGAGTAATAAATGTAGAACGGAATCATGGGTTCGTTGTTCAGCGAGTAGCTGGTACCCGCTGCCACCCAGGACGCCATAGCACCCAGTTCGTTAATGCCTTCCTGAATAACCTGACCTTTTTGGTCTTCACGATAATAGGCGACCTGATCTTTATCTTGTGGTGTGTATTTCTGGCCATGGTGAGAATAAATACCCACTTGACGGAACAGACCTTCCATACCAAAAGTACGGGCTTCGTCCGGAATAATTGGCACAATACGTTTGCCAATTTTCTTGTCTTTCAACAGTGCTGTTAAAACACGGACAAAGGCCATAGTCGATGAAATTTCCCGGTCCCCTGAACCTTTCAATACCGCATCAAACGCCTTCAGTGCCGGCAACTCCAGTTCCACATCCGTTTCCGGGTTTCGTACTGGCATATAGCCACCAAGCTTTTCGCGACGCTCGTTCAGGTACTTCATTTCGTCGCTGTCTTCTTCAAACTTGTAGTACGGCAAGTCTTCCAGTTCGTCGTCTTTAAACGGAATGTTGAAACGGTCACGCATATGCTTAACAGCATCCAGATCCATCTTCTTAACCTGGTGCGCGATGTTCTTACCTTCACCGGCAGCGCCCATGCCATAACCTTTAACGGTTTTCGCTAAAATAACCTGTGGGCGACCTTTGGTGTTCACCGCTTTGTGATACGCCGAGTAAACTTTTACCGGATCGTGACCACCGCGGTTTAAGCGCCAGATGTCTTCGTCTGACAAGTTGGCAACCATTTCTTCAGTTTCAGGGTACTTACCAAAGAAGCTCTCACGCGTGAACTTACCGCCTTTGGCTTTAAAGTTCTGGTAGTCACCGTCAACGGTTTCTTCCATCAACTGCTGTAATTTACCTTCGGTATCACGATACAACAGCGGATCCCAGTAGCGGCCCCAGATAACTTTAATCACTTCCCAGCCAGCACCGTGGAAGTTACCTTCCAGTTCCTGAATAATTTTGCCGTTACCACGAACCGGGCCGTCTAAACGCTGCAGGTTACAGTTGATAACAAAGGTCAGGTTGTCGAGTTCTTCACGAGCGGCCAGACCAATAGCACCCAAGCTTTCCGGCTCATCGGTTTCACCGTCGCCTAAGAAGCAATAAACCCGCTGTTTTGAGCAGTCTTTAATACCACGGTCAGTCAGGTACTTCAGGAAGCGGGCTAAATAAATTGCCTGAATTGGACCTAAGCCCATAGAAACCGTCGGGAACTGCCAGAAGTCAGGCATTAAATGTGGATGCGGATAGGAAGGTAGACCTTTACCATCCACTTCCTGACGGAAATTATTAAGTTGTTCTTCGGTTAAGCGTCCTTCAATGAAAGCGCGACCGTAAATACCAGGTGACACATGACCCTGGATAAACAGGAAGTCTCCCCCGTCACCTTCACTTGGTGCGCGGAAGAAGTGGTTGAAACCAACATCGTACAACATGGCAGAAGAAGCGAAACTGGCAAGATGGCCGCCCAGCTCTTCGCCTTTTTTTGATGCCCGCAACACCATCATGGCAGCATTCCAGCGAATAGCTGAGCGAATCCGCGATTCCAGCGTCTGGTTGCCCGGCATGGTTGGTTCCTGACTAGCCGGAATGGTATTCAAATACGCAGTAGTTGGCTTGTAAGGTAAATATGCACCGTTACGACGGGCTTTGTCGACCAGTTGTTCTAACAGGTAATGCGCGCGCTCCGGGCCTTCTGCCTCAAGCACACCTTCAAGAGCGTCTAGCCACTCCTGGGTTTCCTGCTGATCGACATCTTTGTTTAATTCTTCACTCATAGCTATTCCTTACCTTTTTATCAATTCAGGAACGTCGTAGCGAACGTTGAATACGTGACTGTTCTTTGCCTAATTCCAACAATGTCTGTTCAATATAGGCCAAATGTTGGTGACACGCATCCCGCGCTTGCTCCGGTTGACCTGCAACAATAGCGCTAACCAGTTGCTGCCGGTGTTGATTCAGTTTTTCCAGCAGGTCGTCGCGACCGGCTAATATTTCCAGGTTCTGCCGAATATTCTCGGCCAATAATTCCTGCATGCCCTGAATGACATGCAACAAAATAACATTGTGTGATGCTTCTGCAATACGGTGATAAAACTCGACGATGGCATTAACCTGCTCATCGATAGTGCTATTTTGGCTATGGCCTAAGCCTTTTATACTCTCAGAAATACGATCCAGATCGGCATCGGTTCCTCTTAACGCAGCATAAAAGGAGGATATGCCCTCCAGCGCATGGCGAAACTCAAGCAAATCAAACTGCGACTCAGGGTGCTTGGCCAAGAGCTCAAACAGTGGCTCTGTTAGTTGCTCATTGATGCTGTTCACAACGTAAGTTCCACCGCCCTGGCGACGTTCTACCACACCTTTGGCTTCCAATTTTTGAATGGCTTCGCGCAGCGATGGGCGTGAAACATTAAATTGCTGAGCCAGTTGACGCTCTGCCGGCAGTTTTTGCCCGGCACTAAGCCGACCATCGACGATCATCTGTTCCAGATGCGCCACGATAGTGTCGGAAAGCTTCGTCTGTTTTATGGGTAAATCTGGCATAACGGTAAATTGGTCAGACCAAAAGATGCGGTTATTCTAAATCATTTAACGGCTGAGCCCAAATTTTTCTCAGCTGGTACTACCTCTAGCTGACCCAGCCTGTCAATGTCAGCACGGCAATAGCACAAACCCAGAATATCTGCTGTCGGCGCATCAGGCGCAACTGGCAGGCAGCATGTTCGGTTCGGTCATCCGGGTGTTGCGGGTTGTCTTCTGCTTTACTGGCAACATTAAACAGAAGCTTATCCGGATCGGCCTGTGGATTCAGGCTTTGTTGCAACCACTCGGGAAGCGCCCGTGAGAAGTGACCAACTATCAATAAACCAAAAGCTGCCAGCCTTACCGGAACCCAGTCAGCAAACCACAACAGTTGCTGCCAGAGGCTAACGGATTCTTCCTCGCGCTGCTGGGTTTCAGCGTAGCGCAGAGTGGCATAAACCAAGGCACCAAAGCTGCCAAACAACACGAAGTAAAACATCACGGCAATATATTGTCGGTAATTGATCCAGATTAAAGAGTCGCTAATTTGGTGAGGCTGATGACGCCCGGCAAATTCAGTCAGAGCCTGTTGATGTTCAATAATACTTGGCTCATCTCCTCTGTTAGCTGCTTTTAAATATTCTTTGTAGTTTTGCCGGGCCGGTTCACAGTTAAAAGCCAACAGCAGCGCAAAAATACTGACAATAAAAGTCACCATCAGGTTGTCCAGTAGCACCACCAACAGGCCAACAGCCAGTGCCGGTATCAACAAACGCACAAACTGTAAGGGCTCGCTCTCCCATTTTTCATCCTGCAGACGGGCTGAGCTCCAACGTTGCCAACGTTCCATATAGAAAGCCCAGTGCAAGAATGCAGGGCTGTGGTACAAACGCTCAACGCTTAGTGCTATCAGCAACGCAATGAGGACCATTCATGACTCCTTATAGGGCATTAAAATAGGTTTGCCAGTCAAATTCACTGCCCGGGTCGGTCTTGCGGCCCGGAGCGATATCCTGATGACCGACAATACGACGACGGTTTAATTTTGGGTATGTGGCGATAAGCGCCTCGGTTACCTGGATTAATTGTTGATACTGTTGTTCAGTATAGGCGGTGTGATCGGTTCCTTCGAGTTCAATACCTATACTGAAATCGTTGCACCGCCGGCGCCCGCAATACCTTGACTGGCCAGCATGCCACGCACGCTTATCAAAAGGAACGTATTGTTCCAGCGTGCCGTCGCGGCGGATAACACAATGCGCGGACACTCGAAGTCCCTGCAGTATAGAAAAGTCCGGGTGTGCGTCGGTTTCCAGCTCACCCATAAACAATTGACGCACGTATGGCGTACCGTATTCCCCCTCGGGCAGGCTGATGCAATGAATAACCAACAGACTGATCTCGTCTGTCTGTGGACGCTCATCGCAGTGCGGCGACGGGTATTGAACTGCCGTTGTTATTTTATGATTTTTTATCGGGTCGCTTTTCACAGGCTCAACAAAACGGTAAAGTTTGCCCCCTAGTATCCGTATTGTCTGCTAAAAGGTAAAGCCATCTATGAGTCAGCCCGAGCTGCAACTTGCCATTCAGGACGGCGTAAGCGCCGCACTAAAGGAAGATTTATCCGGCGAAGACGCCAGTTATGATATTACTGCGCAATTGATTCTTGAGCAGAGTCAGTCCCGTGCCAGCATTATTACCCGGGAAGAAGCGGTGGTTTGTGGCTGTGGCTGGGTCGATCAAGTATTCCGCCAGCTTGGGCAACAAGTGGAAATTGAATGGCTGGTGAAAGACGGTGATAAGGTGGCAGCGAATACGGAGCTGTGTCGTCTGAAAGGACCAAGTCGCATCTTGCTGACCGGCGAACGTACCGCACTTAACTTTTTGCAGACCTTGTCTGCAACCGCCACTACCACGTACCAGTACAGTCAACTTTTGGATAACTACAAAACGAAGTTGCTGGATACGCGTAAGACCTTGCCGGGTATGCGATTAGCTCAGAAATACGCGGTGCGTTGCGGCGGCGGCGTGAACCATCGTATCGGTTTGTTTGACGCCTACCTGATTAAAGAGAATCACATTTTTGCCTGTGGTGGCATAGCTCAGGCCGTTAAAGCAGCAAAACAACTGAATCCGGGTAAAACAGTGGAAGTTGAAGTTGAAAACCTGGATGAATTCTCGCAGGCGTTAGCCGCAGAAGCCGACATCATTATGCTGGATAACTTCAGTATCACTGATATCGAGCAGGCCGTGCAGCAGAACAAAAACAACTCGTCACACCAGGCTAAATTAGAAGTTTCCGGTAATGTCACCGATGAGCGTTTACAAGAATTAGCGGCTACCGGTGTGGATTTCATTTCTTCCGGCGCTTTGACTAAAAACATTCAAGCCATTGATTTATCAATGAGAATTTCCCAAGATAGTGAATAACTTACAGAGAAATAGAATTTACTAATTGGCCAGGGTAAGCCACAGTTTCACTGTTTTTAACAGGGAGCTGTCTAATGCAGGATGCACATTCTTACCGTTTACCCGGAGCCGGTTTTAGCTTAATTGAAATGATGGTCGTGGTGGCCATCATTGCCATTCTCTCCGCTATTGCGGTTCCGTCATATACCTACTATACGCAGCAGGCTAAAGTCAGTAAGGCGCTGGCTCATGCTCAACCATTGCAACTGGGTATTGCCCTATGCTGGCAAGTTGAAGGGCAGTTAAACCAGTGCAATCAGGCCGGAAGCCAGGGCATTCCTGCAGTCCCGGCACCACTACCTAATGAACTCAGTGATTTGAGCCTGACACAGGCGGCTGCCGTGCGACTGACCCTGAACTCTGTCAGTATTAATAACCAACCTCTGCAAATTGAACTGACACCCAATGCGGCTAATACGCACTTAGACTGGGGTATCGCCTGCTCAGACTATGGTGAGTCTCGCAGTGTCGTGCAAAACTGTGAACGTCAGGTAAGTTACTAATGTCTGTTATCGGTCGCTGTTCACTGGCTCATCTGAAGCAGGTATCAGGTAGTACAGACGATCCGTTTCTTAAGCAACACGGGTTGCAGCCTTTTGCCAGCACTCAACACTGGGAGCTATTAATACAACAACCCAGTTTTCCACCGGTAGATGCCGTGCTTTTGAGCTTTTACAGCAATAAAAAAGTGATGGTACTTCGCGGGGAAGGTCAACTTCCGGGAGTTCAGATAAGCCATGACTCCGTTGTCGATTATGTTGACCAGCTGTTGCTGTACTGCGCGGCGGAAAGCCTGTCAGATATTCATATACAACCTCAGGAAAGTGGCATTACTGTGCGAGGCCGCATAGCCGGCGAGCTCTCTCGCTTAGATGTGCTGCCCGCAGACTTTGGGCAGCAGGTTTACTCCCGAATTAAGGTACTGGCTAATCTCGATCTCACTGAACTACGTCAACCGCAAGACGGTCGTTTGTCGGTGCGTGCTGAGAATAGCCACCAACACGAGTTTCGCTTAAGTTGTTGCCCCGTCATTGGCGGTGAAAAGCTGGTGCTGAGATGCCTGCAACCCACGCAGAGTATTACGCCCCTGCAGCAAACAGGGTTAATGGACGCGCAATACCGATGGTTTGCCCATTGTCTGAGTCAGCCACAAGGGTTAATTTTGGTTACCGGCCCGACCGGTAGTGGCAAAACCTCGACCTTATACAGCGCCATAAGCCAGTTAGACGCAGAGCGATGCAATATCTGCAGTGTTGAGGACCCGGTTGAAGTCCCCCTGCCCGGTTGCAGCCAGGTGATGGTCAATCATCGACAAGGACTCACCTTTGCGTCTGTTCTCCGCGCTCTGCTAAGGCAGGACCCGGATGTCATGCTGATTGGAGAGATTCGGGACTCTGAAACAGCAAAAATTGCGGTGCAGGCAGCGCAGACCGGACACCTGGTTCTGACCTCGATGCATACGAACAGCTGTCTCGACAGCTTAAAACGCTTACAGTCTCTTGGCATCAACCCGCTGGACATCCGCAGTTCACTCAGTCTTATTGTCAGTCAACGGCTATTTCCGGTACCCGCAACTGCTGAAAATAAGCGTCAAGCAGTGTTTGAGGTCGTCCCCTGGCAGGAGCAGGCGGAGAAATTCATCGACCTTAAGACAAATACAGCGGATCTGCGTCGTTATCTGGAGTCATTGCAGCTGCCTGATTTCTCTCAAGCTTTGCAAAACTACATAGACGCAGGTCAGATCAACCGCAAAGAAAAAGAACGGTTCACCTATGATGCCGATTAATCACTGCTGGTACTGGCAAGTGGGTAAGCAGTGCGGGTTTATTCATGCCGACTCGGCACTTCAGGCAAAACAGCTGTTAGCGCAGCACAAAATAAACAGTGCGGCAGTAAAACCTTTGTCGGCCCACAAACTAAAAGGCTATAAACCCCGCTTATCGCTGTGGTATGAGTTGCTGCAGCAAGTATCTGACCTACTCAGCAGCGGGTTACCGCTTGCTGAAGCATTACAACACAGTGTCTGCGAGAGCCCATCCAGAGGATTGCGCTGGATGGTTGAAGACTGCATCCGTTGTATTGAGCGCGGTCTTGCTTTTAGCCGGGCGTTGCAGCTCTATAAAAACTGGTTGCCGGAAGAAGACATCATCGCCATCGCCTGGGCGGAGCAAACCGGCCAGCTTGCTCACACCCTGCACCAGTTGCATCAGGTTGCCAAACGCCAACGGCTGCTCAAAAAGCAAATGAGCAAGGCGCTTCGCTATCCGGTTATAGTACTTTTAGTTGCGGGCGCCGTTTGCTTCATGATGATGGGTTGGGTACTGCCAAGTTTCGCACCGTTATTTAGTGAAGGGGAACTCCCGTGGCTGACCCGGACTTTACTTAATGCTTCGGATTTCCTACGAAAGCAGGCCGTGTCGCTTCTTGGCCTTATTTTGATCCTCTCAGCCTTGTTATACATTGTCAGGAAACAAGCCCCTTTATTCTGGCAACGAACCCTGTCCCAACTGCCTTTTATCGGGCAGTTGCTTGAGGACATTAAACTGCAGCAGCTTTTTCACCGTCTGGCTGTTGCCCTGAAGGCTGGTATTGAAACGCGTCAGGCTCTTAACAGCACCGCGCATTCCCTGACCTGGCTACCTCACCGCCATGCTTTACGCTCTGTTCAACAAAGTGTCGAACAGGGAAAAGGCTGGGTAGACAGTTTCAGAGCAAGCCCTTTAAGTGAGCCTCGTACACTGAGCTTTCTCAAAGTTGCCGAACAAAACGGCAACGTCGATCAGGCCTTTGCCACGCTTGCCGATATTCGCCAGCAACGCTTTGAACAAAACTGTGAGCGCTTGATTGGTCTGGCAGAGCCCTTGCTGATGGTGATTTTAGGCGGCATTATAGGCACTCTGCTGGTCGCAATGTATTTACCGCTGTTTTCTATGGGGCAGCAATTTTAACCACGAAGGAACACAAGTATGGAACACTTGCTCGCTGCTGAATCGATACCAACCCTGGTGTTGGCGCTGATACTTGGCGCTGTTATTGGCAGCTTTTTAAATGTTGTTATTAGCCGGTTACCCATTCAGTTACAGCGACAGTGGCAGCGTGAATGTGCTGAAATGAACGGCACTCCATTAAAAGAGATGGATCACTTTTCTATTGCGGTTCCCGGCTCACACTGCCCTGAGTGTAAAACCTCCATAGCCTGGTACGACAATATACCGCTGCTGAGCTATTTGGTATTACGTGCCCGGTGTCGCCACTGCCAGACTCATATTCCGCTAACCTACTGGCTGGTTGAACTTATCAGTTGTGTGGCCTTTGGACTGGTTGCCTGGTACTTTGGGTTTAGTCTTACAACCCTGGTTTATGTTGCGGTATTTTCGCTGCTCATCTGCCTGTTTGTTATTGACTGGAATCATCAGCTATTGCCCGATCAGTTAACCTATCCGCTGCTTTGGATTGCCTTGCTCTGGTCATTGTCACCTACCAGTGAACTCTCACCTGACTCCGCCATTATAGGCGCGGTAGCAGGATACCTGAGTCTATGGAGCATTTACTGGGCGTTCAAACTTGTTACCGGGAAGGAAGGAATGGGTTACGGCGATTTTAAGCTGCTGGCGGCCATTACCGCTTTTACCGGTGCAACTTTGTTGCCGGTTACCATTCTTGCTAGCTCAGTTTGCGGTGCCATAGTGGGCTTAGTCATGATACGCGGCAAAGGCCGGTCACAGCCAATACCCTTTGGCCCGTTTTTAATTGGCGGCGGCATACTCAGCTACTTCTTTGGAACAGATTTACTCTTTAGTTACTGGCGCTGGTTAGGAGGCGTTTAAAATGACCTATGTTGTCGGTGTAACAGGAGGTATTGGTAGCGGCAAATCTGCAGCTACTGCTGAATTCGAAAAGCTGGGTATTACCGTCGTCGATGCCGATGTCGTGGCCCGTCAGGTTGTTATGCCGGGAACTCCCTGCCTGCAGGCTATTGCAGAGCACTTTGGAAACCAGTTATTGACTGAAGGTGGTGAGCTTAACCGCAAGGCGTTACGCCAAAGGGTCTTCTCTAACCCCCGGGAAAAGGAATGGCTGAATAAGTTGCTCCACCCCGCGATAAGACAAGAGCTCATCTCTCAGCTTGAACAAGCCGACTCTCCCTACGTGATTTTGTCAGCTCCCTTGTTGTTGGAAAACGGTCTGGAAAAATACTGCCAGCGAGTGCTGGTGGTTGATGTTCCTGAATCTTTGCAAATATCGCGAACTATCCAGCGCGATGACAGTCCTAAAAAAGAAGTGGAAGCTATTATGAAGGCACAGCTAAGCCGCAGCGAGCGGCTAGAAAAAGCAAATGATGTGCTAAACAATGATGGCAGTCTGGAACAGCTGAAACAGCAGGTACTTCAGTTACATCAGCGCTACCTGGCGGCAACCGTTGCACAGGAAAAGTAATACGCTATTATAGGAACAGAGTTCACCAATCGGCAATCGCATGGCATCGACTGATAAAGACAACATTCTCTACGAATACCCTCTTCAGGAGCGCATGCGAACCTATTTGCGATTGGAGCACGGCTTTGAGCAGCTAAAAGCCAGTCAACTTTGTTTTGAAGAACAAGCGGAACCCTTCTTTAATGCGTTATTCGCCGTTACCGAGCTACTGGAACGCTTTGATATTCGGACCGAACTCAGTAAAGATTTAGATCTCGATAAACAACGTTTGCAAAAGTGGGAAGCGCACCCTGACGTTGACCGCGAAGCGTTGCGCAATACCATTCAGGAAATTGAGCAGTGCCTTAACCAGTTACAGGATATTCCAAAATACCTGCGACAACTTAAGGACGATGCCCTGCTAGCAAGTATCAGGCAACGTTTTAGCCAACCCGGCATGAGCGGTTTGTTTGAATTACCACAACTACAGCTTTGGTTAAGCCAGTCCGCTGAAGACAAAGCCAAACAATGCGAAGAATGGCGCAAGACCTTAGCTTTTGTGGAGTTAGCTATCACACTGAAGCTGACACTGTTACGGGAGCAATCTGTTTTTGTTCCCATGCAGCTACAAAATGGTTTCTTACAGGAAAGCTCAGATCAGCTATTGGCAATGTTGCGCATTAAAGTTCCTCGCTCAGCCAATATTTACCCCGTCATTAGTGGGCACAGACAACGTTTTACGGTACGATTCATGCCCTTACCGGGGGAGAGTAATGAAACCTCTCTTCAAGACATTGAATTCGAAATCGCAAGGTGTAGTCCATGAGTGTTAGCGTTAACTGCCCAACCTGCCAAAAACAAGTTGAATGGTCAGAAAAATCACCCGCCCGCCCCTTTTGCAGTGAGCGTTGCAAACTGATTGATTTAGGTGAATGGGCTAACGAAGAGAAAAGTATTCCTGGCGAGCCTGTTGTCATTGCTAATGATGATTACAACAACGACGAACAGGATTATTAATAGGCGTTTAAAGACTGCATAATGCATTCAACAATGGGCTGGTTCGCTTCAGGAAACTGAAACGCGTCAAGTTGGTTTTTATCAACCCAACACCAGTCCTGACCTTCTAACTGACGCACTTCACCGTCGTAAGCAAGTACCCACCAGACATCGAGTAAGACCCGTTTATCTTTATACTGATGCTCGATAACTGTTAGTGGTGCCATATCGGTCACATCAATACCGCACTCTTCTTTTAGTTCGCGTTGCAGCGCTTGCTGGACATTCTCGGCGGCTTCGACTTTACCGCCCGGGAATTCCCATTTCCCACCCTGATGTTGTTCAGGATGACGTTGGGCTATAAAAATTTCACCCTGTTCATTCTCAATAACGCCCACTGCAACATGTACAGCAGGCGATGCTTCGGTTTTCATAGTAACCTACAGTTTACCGTGACAATGTTTGTACTTTTTACCAGAACCACAAGGGCAAGGTTCATTACGACCCACTTTGGCACCTTTACGAACAGGTTGTCCCTGTGCGTCAGCATTGTTTTGCTGAGTTGGCTCTTCTGCAGCAGGACCGCTTTGCTCATGGCGGAACTCACGAGGAGCACTATCCGCTGCCTTACGTTGTTCATCAACCGCATCGACGTCTTCCGGAGCCCGAACCTTAACCTTACTTAAAATGGTTACCACGTCGAGCTTCAATGCCTCCAGCATATCGGTAAAGAGCGCAAAGGCTTCTTTCTTGTATTCTTGCTGAGGGTTTTTCTGCGCATAGCCACGCAGGTGAATCCCCTGACGCAGGTGATCCATTGCCGCCAGGTGCTCTTTCCAGTGTTGGTCGAGGCTTTGCAGCATAATAGACTTTTCGAAACGGCGTAAAACTTCCGGCCCGACCATCTCTTCTTTTTCCTGATAGGACGCAATCAGTTTTTCCAGAACGCGTTCACGCAGAACTTCTTCGTGGAAATGCTCTTCCTCTTCCAGCCATTTTTGTAAGGGTACGTCTATGTGGAAGTCACCGCGCAAGCGCTCTTCCAAGCCTTTTAAGTCCCATAACTCGGCTAAAGACTGAGGCGGAACATACTCGCTAATAACACTGTTGATAACATCTTCGCGAATAGCAACGATGGTCTCAGAAATGTCGCCTTCATCGAGCAACTCATTGCGCTGTTCATAGACAACACTCCGCTGATCATTGGCAACGTCATCGTACTCCAACAACTGCTTACGCACGTCGAAGTTACGGCCTTCCACTTTACGTTGAGCATTTTCAATGGCACGAGTTACCCAAGGGTGTTCAATTGCTTCGCCTTCTTTCATGCCTAAACGCTTCATCATGGTAGCCATTCGCTCTGAAGCGAAAATGCGCATGAGCGAATCTTCTAACGACAGATAGAAACGCGACGAACCCGGGTCACCCTGGCGACCGGCACGACCGCGCAGCTGGTTATCGATACGACGTGATTCGTGACGCTCAGTACCGATAATATGCAAACCACCGGCTTCAATAACAGCATCATGCAGTTTTTGCCATTCTTGCTTTATCTTTTCAATTTTCTCGTTGGTAGGCTCATCCAGCTTTTCAACTTCAGCCATCCAGCTACCACCTAACACGATATCGGTACCGCGACCGGCCATGTTGGTTGCGATAGTCACGGTACCCGGACGACCTGCCTGAGCAATGATATCGGCTTCTTTTTCGTGGAACTTGGCGTTCAATACCGCGTGAGGAATTTTCTTCTTCTTCAGCAGGTTCGACAACAGTTCAGAGTTTTCGATAGATACCGTACCCACCAATACCGGTCGTTTCTGCTTACGGCATTCTTCTATATCTTCCGCTATCGCTTCGTATTTCTCCAACGTAGTCAGATAGATAAGGTCTGCTCTGTCATCGCGGATCATAGGTTGGTTGGTTGGCAGTACGATAGTTTCCAAGCCATAAATAGACTGGAACTCAAAAGCTTCAGTATCCGCTGTACCTGTCATACCCGCCAGTTTGTTATACAAACGGAAGTAATTCTGGAAAGTAATAGAAGCTAAGGTCTGGTTTTCATTTTGAATTGGAACGCCTTCTTTGGCTTCGACAGCCTGATGCAGACCTTCGGACCAGCGGCGGCCTTCCATAGTACGACCTGTATGTTCATCAACAATAACGATTTTGTCGTCTTTAATGATGTAATCAACGTCTTTCTGGAACAGGTGATGCGCACGTAATGCCGCATTAATGTGGTGCAGTAAGCTGATGTTGGCGGCGGAATACAGTGAATCGTCCGCTTCCAGCATGCCTTTTTCTTTCAACAGCTCTTCAATGTGCTCTTGTCCGTGTTCGGTCAGGTGCAACTGCTTAGCTTTTTCATCGATAGTGAAGTCGCCGTCGCCTTTTTCTTCTTCCGTATCTTCTTTTTCCTGGCGCACCAAATGGGGAACCAGTTCATTCATTTTACGGTACATTTCCGAGCTGTCTTCAGCGGGTCCGGAAATAATAAGCGGTGTACGGGCTTCATCAATTAGAATTGAGTCAACTTCATCGACCAAAGCATAGTTTAATTCGCGCTGGACTCTGTCCTGCGGTGCAAATGCCATGTTGTCACGAAGATAGTCGAAGCCAAACTCGTTGTTGGTACCGTAGGTAATGTCTGCCTGATAAGCCGCTTTTTTATCTTCCGGTGCCATGCCCGGAATATTAAAGGCAACTGTCAGCCCCAGAAAGTCGAATAATGGCTGGTTGAACTCAGCGTCACGCTTTGCCAGATAGTCGTTCACCGTAATGATATGAACACCTTTACCAGGCAACGCATTTAAATAAGCTGGCAGGGTTGCAGTTAAGGTTTTACCTTCACCGGTTTTCATCTCAGCAATACGATTATCATTCAGTACCATGCCGCCAATAAGCTGCACGTCAAAATGACGCATACCAAAGACGCGCTTGCTGGCTTCACGAACCGTTGCAAAAGCTTCTGGTAAAATTTGATCTAAACGCTCACCGTCATTCAGGCGCTTTCGAAACTCCGTTGTTTTCTCTTTTAGCTCGGCATCACTTAACGCTTCAAACTCGGGTTCCAGCGAGTTGATTCGCTCAACGTCTTTCTTCATGGTTTTTAGAATGCGATCGTTGCGACTACCAAATACTTTTCGAAACAGACTGCCTAGCATGAGATTGATTTATCCTGTGTTACTTTCCTGAACAACAAAAGCGGTACCGAAGTACCGCCTACGTTCTAAATTAATTTACCGAGTTATTTTGAGTCAGCTTTGCGATACACAAATTGGTTCGGGTCAATTTGACGACCATTACGCAAAACTTCGTAATGAACGTGCGGGCCGGTAGAACGACCGCTACTACCCATTTCAGCAATTTGCTGGCCACGGGTGACAACATCCCCTACTGATACCGATAGCTTATCATTATGTCCGTAGCGCGTTTTTAAGCCACCGCCATGGTCAATTTCAACCAACATACCATAACCGTATCGGTCACCCGCCCAGGTCACTACACCTGCGCCGGTAGCAATAATTTTGACGTCTTCATTATAACTGGCAAAGTCTAACCCTTTGTGCATGGCTGGTGTGCCATTAAAAGGGTCCTTACGCACACCATACTGCGACGACAACCAACCATCTGAGATTGGGCGTCCCGCAATATAAGCATCATTATTAAGTTGGTGATTCATCATCACAGATTCAAGTAGTGATAGCTGTTTTTGTTTGTCAGAGATTTGCGACAACATATCTTCAATTTCGCGAATAACGTCTGTACCTGAGCTTTGCGGCAACTCGGCAACTTCAATTTCCGGACCACCTATGGGCAGTTCCTGATTAAAGTTAAACTCGCCGTTATCCAAATTGGCAACGCCAGCTAAACGTTCCCCCAGAGCATCCAGACGACGCATTTGAGCTCTTAATTCACCCAGGTATACAGTCATTGCCCCCAAACGCTTTTGGGTATCCTCTTTCAGGTCTTTTAATGCTTGCTCTTGTAGGACAAGCTTTTTCTGCTCTGCAGAAATTTTTGATTGCGCCAGTTCAGGATCGATTCCCTGATACTGCCATGGCTGCCAACTGGCAAGTCCGATAAAAGCAGCAATGCCAACATAGGACAAAAACCGACGTCGACTTAACCGAATACGAAAACGTACTTTGGAGCCTCGATAAAAGACTGATAAACTCATCTGAACTCTCTTATTATTTGCCTACTACGCAATTATGTCACGACATCCGAAAACCCCATCAGAATGGCTCCGTTCCGGACAACGGACTTTGTCGACAACATTACGACACTATGCACAGTTTGCCGCCCAACTTTCGCATTGGCAACAATTGTTTCAACAATGCGTTGATAAAAACACCAACCAACACTGCCAATTGCTGAATATCCGTGATGGTCAAATGATCATTCAGGTGGATAACGGTAGTTGGGCAACCCGGCTAAAACTTCAGCAAGCGGCCATTATAACGCATTTTCGTGACAATGCGACGGTCCCGGTACAGAGCCTTTCTATTAAGGTGTCTCCGTCAATGAACAGTTTTCAAAAAACGATTAAAAATCAGAAAGATTCAAGCAGTGCGGAGCGTTTGCTGGCAATGGCGGAAGGCTGCGACGAGCCGTTGAAATCGGAGTTAAAAGCGTTGGCGGCAAAGTTTACCGCCAACGATAAAGACTAAGCTGTGGTTGTTGCTGGTGACCAAAAGGCGATAGGCGCTTTTTCCTGCTCACCGTCAAAGGTCACAAATTCCCAAGCAGATTCTTGCGCTAATAAAGCCTGAAGTAACTGGTTATTCAGTGCATGCCCTGACTTATAAGCACGCAGGTGACCCAGAATACTGTGTCCCCCCATGTACAAGTCACCAATAGCGTCCAACATTTTATGTTTTACGAACTCATCGTCGTAACGTAAGCCGTCACTGTTGAGAATGCGGAATTCATCCAGCACAACGGCGTTATCAAAACTGCCGCCCAGTGCCAGGTTGTTTTCCCTTAAAAACTCAATGTCTTTCATGAAGCCAAAGGTACGGGCACGACTAATTTCTTTTATAAAGGCGTTAGCACTAAAGTCGATGCTGACTGTTTGCCCTGTGTCTGCAATAGCCGGGTGTTCAAAGTCGATAGCAAAGTCGATACGGAAACCATCGTGGGGTAGCAGTTCCGCCCACTTATCACCGTCTTCGACACGTACCGGCTGTTTGATCCGGATGAACTTTTTCGCTGCTGACTGCTCTTCAATACCCGCGCTTTGTAGCAGGTAAACAAACGGGTGCGAGCTGCCGTCCATAATTGGAATTTCATGCGAGTCGACTTCGATTATCGCGTTATCAATTCCAACGCCGGCCAGCGCAGCGAGCAAATGCTCGACGGTAGAGATGCGAACGTTTTCTTCGTTGATAAGACAGGTACACAGCTGCGTATCACGCACCCAGTCGGCCCGTGCTGGAATATCCACCACAGGATCAAGGTCCACACGACGGAATATCAAACCGGTATTAGCCGGCGCAGGACGTAAAGTAAGGTTTACTTTATTGCCTTTGTGCAGCCCAACACCCGTGGTTGATATTGCTTGCTGTAATGTACGTTGCTTAATCATGGTACTTGTTCACCTACCTTTTCTATTCGGTTCGCCCTGGCTGACGCCAAAGCGGCCGCATATTATACGACATTTGTCATGGTTCGATCAAATTTTACGCATACTTACACAGAGTTACGCCAAATTAGTCGACCTGTTTTCGTAAAAATGCCGGAATATCCAGGTAATCGAGTTCTTTATCCTGTTTAGCTTTGGCAGCTGGCTGACGTTTTGGTTCAGCTTTTGCTTCCGCTTGAACTTCTTCCTGCTCTTCGTAACGAGGAGCGGCCGCACCGCGGTCTATGTCGCTGCTACGGTATGCCTGCTGAGGTTCACGCTTAGGCGCAGCCTGGCTGGTATTGTTCACCAGAGAAATATCCGGTTTACGCTCAGCACCGATACCGGTTGCAACAACAGTAACGCGCAGTTCGTCGGACATTTCGGTATCGATAACGGTACCCACAATCACTGTGGCGTTATCTGAGGCGAAGGCTTTAACCGTATTACCGACGGTATCGAGCTCTTCAATGCTCATATCCATACCAGCAGTAACGTTAATTAATACGCCACGAGCACCAGACAAGTCGATGTCTTCCAGTAACGGGCTGTTAATTGCCATTTCGGCCGCTTCCTGCGCACGGTCTTCACCGCTGGCAACACCGGTACCCATCATGGCCGTACCCATTTCTTTCATAACCGCGCGAACGTCGGCAAAGTCAACGTTGATAAGACCCGGACGAGTAATCAGCTCGGCAATACCCTGAACCGCACCCAACAATACGTTGTTTGCTGCGCTGAAGGCATCCAGCAAGCTGGTTCCACGACCCATAACCTTAAGCAATTTCTCGTTTGGAATGGTAATTAACGAGTCGACACTTTGTGCCAGTGCGTTAATACCTTCGTCGGCGACAGCCATGCGCTTTTTCCCTTCAAACGGGAAAGGCTTGGTCACAACGGCAACAGTCAGAATGCCCAGTTCTTTGGCAACTTCAGCAACCACAGGTGCTGCACCGGTTCCGGTACCACCGCCCATGCCAGCTGCAATAAAGACCATATCAGCGCCTTCTAAGTGGACTTTGATGTTCTCGCGGTCCTCTTCTGCCGACTGGCGACCCACTTCAGGGTTGGCGCCAGCGCCAAGACCTTTAGTAATGTCCTGCCCTAATTGAATGGTGACATCTGCCGTATGATTACGCAGAGCCTGCGCATCGGTATTGGCTGCAATAAACTGCACACCTTCAATTGATTCTTTTACCATGTGCTGAACAGCGTTTCCGCCGCCACCACCGACGCCAATCACCTTAATGACGGCTTCGCTTTCATAATTGTCCATCAGTTCGAACATAATAATTCTCCCTACCTGCTTTTAACGTGCTACCCCAAGTTAAAACTCACCTTTGAACCAACTCTGCACTTTTTGCCAGAGTCCGATCACGTCAGTTTTAGAGCTTTCTTTTTGTGACACAGCGGCATCTTCCTGCCCATACCGTAACAGTCCCACCGCTGTGGCATAAACCGGATCTTCGACGTAATCCCGCAGGCCTTTCATGCCCAGAGGAACGCCGATACGAACCGGCATTTGAAAAATTTCTTCAGCAAAATCGACGCAGCCTTCCATCTTCGCGCTGCCGCCTGTGATAACTACGCCGGCTGCTATTTGCTCATCTAACCCGCTTTGCTGGATCTCGTCCCTGACCAGCTCAAACAATTCCTGATAACGTGGCTCTACCACCTCCGACAAGGTATGACGTGACATCACCCGTGACGGACGCCCACCCACCGACGGCACTTCAATGGTGTCTTCCATACTGACCATTTGCCGCAGCGCACATGCGTGCTTGGTCTTAATTTCTTCCGCGTGGTTGGTCGGTGTACGGAAAATCTTGGCAATGTCACTGGTGACCTGATTGCCCGCTGCAGGAATAACTGCGGTATGACGCAATACACCGCCCGCATAAATACAAATATCAATGGTGCCGCCGCCTAAATCGACCAGCGCTACACCTAAATCTTTTTCGTCATCGGTCAGTACCGAGATGCTGGATGCCAGCGCTGAGAAAATGAGTTTATCCACTGACAACCCGCAGCGCTCAACCGCTTTTATGATGTTTTTCGCCATGTCATTCGCACAGGTAATAATGTGCACTTTAGACTCCATGCGAACACCCGACATGCCAATTGGGCTGCGAATGCTTTCCTGGGAGTCAATGACGTACTCCTGCGGTAACACATGCAAAATACGACGCTCTTTTGCAATAGGTACTGACTGTGCGGCGTGAATCACGCTGTCGACATCGTCCTGTGTCACTTCGGCTTCGTTAATCGGTACCATGCCACTTTCGTTCTGGCAGGAAATATGACGGCCGGAAATGTTCAGGTACACCGATGCCACGCGACAGTCAGCCATCAGTTCGGCTTCATCAACAGCACGCTGGACCGACTGAACAACCAGGTTAAGGTCGTTAACGCCGCCTTTGTCCATACCACGCGAGGTCGCTGTACCAACGCCAACAACGCTGATCTCATTATCTGGCAGCAATTCGCCAATAAGCGCCGTCACTTTGCTGGTACCTATATCCAGACCTACAACCATATTGTGTTCCGATGTTTTCGACATAACCGTCTAACTCTCACTTTTTGCTTCACGCCAGGCCACTGCAGCCCCGGTGTCATATCGTAAATCCACAGTATCGATTTCGTTGTTTTTACTCTTTTCATGTTCAACGATGCTGGGAAACACATCGATAAACCGTTTTATTCTCTCTAACGTCGCTTCGCGCCCCAGTTTCACTTCAATTCCCTGAGCTAAAACTACGCTCACGGCAAATCGCTCTGTTAACCTTAGTGCCCTTACCTGAAAGCCATTCACTGCCAACATTTGCTGCACCCGGTTAAATTCTTTCCAGGTTTCCTCTACGGCGTTTTCCGGCCCAAACAACTGCGGCAAAGCCGTATCCACTTGTTCTATATTTGCCCGAAAAACGTCACTTTGCTCATTTATCAGGCGATCACCGTTCCACATGGCTACCGGTTTGTGTTCCGTCACATAAACCGACAATTTGTCAGGCCAGACTTTGCGAATCGAGACTTTTTGTATCCAGGGCAACTGCTCTACCCGGCGCCTTAATTCGTTCACATCTGCTGTAAAAAAACTTCCCAACGGTTCTGCCGTTAAGGCCTTTCTGACCTCTTCGTTGGCGGTATACTGCAACTCGCCTTGTACATTTAATTCAGCTAACGGTACTTGCTGTTCGTCAGTCAGCACCTGGTTTAACTGATAAATACCAACCAAGGCACCTGCTATAGTCAGGCATAGCACTGTCACACCCGACCAAAAGTTCACAGAACGCAGGCGCTGTTCAGCTGCCATCATCAGCGCTCCAGTGTTTGCGCTAAAATGCGCTCCACTAAATCGTTAAAACTTAATCCGGCGGCTTTTGCAGCCATAGGTACCAGGCTCTTTTCGGTCATGCCCGGAACGGTATTGGCTTCGAGTAAGAACCAGTCGCCATTGCCGCTGCGCATAACATCGATACGCCCCCAACCACTCGCTCCAATCGCTGAAAATGCCCGCTCAGCCAAGCTGCGAAGTTTCGCTTCGTCTTCATCACTTAACCCGGCAGGACAGTGATACTGCGTGTCATTCGCCTGGTACTTCGCCTCAAAGTCGTAAAACTCATGCGGTGTCTGCAGACGAATAACAGGTAAAGCATTTCCGTCTAGCAAGCCGATGGTGTACTCAGGGCCTTCAATCCACTGCTCAACCAGAATGTCGTCATCAAACTGTGCGGCATGTTTTAACGCTGCCGCCAGTCGCGGTGCGCTATCGGCACTGCTCATACCAATGGATGAGCCTTCACGTGCCGGCTTAACGATGACGCGTCCGCCAAGCTCTAACAACAGGGCTTCGGCGTTCACTTGCTCTATTTCTTCTTGAGTAATGACCCGCCAGCTGGCTGTCGGTAACCCCAAAGCGTGCCAAATTTGTTTGCAACGCACCTTATCCATACCCAGAGCACAGCCAAGAACATCACTACCGGTATAGGGAATGCCCAGTACTTGTAGTGCACCCTGCATAGCGCCGTCTTCGCCACCACGCCCATGCAGCGCGATAAATACACGTTCGTAGCCATCATCAACCAGTTCTTGCAGGCTATGTGCTGCCGGGTCAAATGCATGCGCATCAATACCTTTAGCCACTAAGCCTTTTAATACGGCCATTCCTGATTTTAGCGAGACATCTCGCTCGGCCGAGCTGCCACCCAGCATGACAGCGACTTTACCAAAGGTCTCAGCGTTCATTGCTCAGCACCTCCGTCGCTATGTTCTTTGCCAGTGCACCAATATTTCCGGCCCCCTGAGTTAACAGCAGGTCACCAGCGGCCAGAACCGACTCCAGCACCTCCGGCATATCATCTACTGTTGCGACATAAATAGGGTCTATTTGCCCGCGCTGTCGTATCGAGCGACATAGAGAACGGCTGTCAGCTCCGCTAACCGGTGTCTCTCCTGCGCTATAAACTTCCAGCATCAGCAGCACATCAACTTGCGAAAGCACGTTGACGAAGTCCTCATATAAGTCACGTGTCCGTGAATATCGGTGTGGCTGAAATGCCATTACCAGACGACGCTCAGGCCAGCCTTCGCGAGCGGCCTGTATGGTCGCCGCAACCTCAGACGGGTGATGACCGTAGTCATCCACCAACATGACTTCACCTTGTTCTTTACCTGGTACAGGAAAGTTTCCGTAATGCTGAAAACGTCGTCCAATACCTTCAAATTTATTTAACGCCGACTGAATTGCCTGGTCATTAATGCCTTCGTCGGTGGCTACTGCTACCGCTGCCAGTGCATTCAGTACATTGTGCTTACCCGGCAGATTAAGGCAGACATCTAATGGCTGCAGGCCTTTGCGTAAAATGGTAAAGCAGCTTTCACTGGCGGTTTGCTTATAGTTAATAGCCCGAATATCTGCGGCTTCACCAAAGCCGTAGGTCATGGTCTGACGACCCAGCCGCGGAATTAAGTCGGCTACCACAGGATCATCCACACACATAACCGCTAAGCCATAAAATGGCAGGTTATGCAGAAACTCAACGTAGGTGTCCAGTAACTTATTAAAGTCACCTTCGTAGGTGTCCATATGGTCCGCTTCAATGTTGGTCACTATGGCGACCATCGGCTGTAAATGCAGGAACGACGCGTCGCTCTCGTCGGCTTCAGCAATCAGGTACTTACTGTTACCTAACCGGGCATTAGAGCCAGCACTGTTCAGCAAGCCTCCGATGACAAAAGTTGGGTCGCGATCCGCTTCGGCAAAAATACTGGCAACCAACGAGGTGGTTGTGGTTTTACCGTGTGTTCCGGCTACCGCAATACCATGACGAAAGCGCATGAGTTCGGCCAGCATCTCTGCACGGCGGACAACCGGTACACGTAACTGGTGAGCGGCAATGAGCTCCGCGTTATCCGTTTTAATAGCGCTGGACACCACAACCACACTGGCACCTTCAATATTCTCAGCCATATGGCCTAACACGACCGTCGCACCCAGACTGCGCAGACGCTCGGTATTGGTATTCTCAGCAATGTCAGAACCCGATATCTGGTACCCCTGGTTCAACAGAACTTCCGCAATACCCGCCATACCGGCACCGCCGATACCAACGAAGTGTATTCGCTGTACCCGGCGCATTTCCGGTACGTTCACAATAGTAAATGGCTGTGCGTTGGTTGCGGTCATGCTAGTCATCGCTCTTTTTATATTCCATACATTCATTTGCTAGTCGTTGCGTTGCCTCTGGCATAGCGCACTGACGAGCGAAACGCGCCATTGTCCACAGTTGTTGCCTGTCATGCAATAAACGTTTTAACTGTTGCTGCAATGCACCTTTGGTAACTTCAGTTTGCGGTACTAAAACTGCCGCACCGCGGCTTTCCAGGACTTTCGCATTTGCCGTTTGGTGGTCATCTACCGCGTGAGGCAGAGGCACCAGAATGGAAGCGACACCCATAACAGCCAGTTCAGAAATGGTTAAAGCACCCGCACGGCATATCACCAGGTCGGCCCGGCTAAAGGCTTCGCCCATATCATCAATAAATTCAGCTACGGTCAGCGCTTTTAAAGACGGCGCATTCCCGTACGCTTTTTCTGTGGCGGCTTCACGCTCCACACCGCACTGATGCACCACATTTAGCGTTACACCCTCTAATGCTTTGACGGCTTCCGGTACCGCTTCGTTCAATACCTGCGCCCCTAAACTGCCGCCAACCACCAGTAAATTTAATTCACCGGTCATTTTTGAATTCTCGGACTGTTCAGCTGCTTGTTTCAATAAACCACTGCGCAAAGGGTTACCCACCACCGGATAGCTTTTCCACTGCGGCAAAGCAACAGGCAGGCCGAGCAGGACTTTATCGGCTTTAGGTGCAAGCAAGCGTGTGGTCATACCCGGTATGGCATTTTGTTCGTGCACCACTAATGGCACACCGCAGAGGTTTGCTGCTAAGCCCATTGGGGCACAAACATAACCACCAAAGGTGGCGACCACCTGCGGCTGAAGCGTTTTCAGTAAACGTCGACACTGCAAAACTGCTTTCGCTAAAGTAAATGGCATTAACAGCTTTCTTTTCAGGCCATGACCGCGCACCCCGGTCATACTAATACTGTGCAAAGCAAAGCCCGCCGCCGGAATAACACGGCTTTCCAGACGCCCTTCGCGAGTACCAAGCCAGTCAACTTGCCAGCCGTTACTCCGCATTTCTTCAGCCACGGCTAAAGCCGGGAAGATATGTCCGCCGGTACCTGCGGCTGCGATTAGAACGCGGTTCATTCAGCACCTCCGCGCGGCGCAACTTTGCGACCCGTCATGCGGCGCTCGTGGTCAATCCGTAATAACAAACCAACGGCTAACGCCGACACAATCAGGCTGTTACCGCCATAACTGACCATGGGCAGGGTTAACCCTTTCGTTGGCAGAGCACCAGAAGCGACGCCAATATTCACGAAGGCCTGAATACTGAACCAAACGCTGATACCGTATGCGAGGTATCCACCATAGCGCTGTTCCAGCATTAAACAGCGACGACCAATAACTAATGCCCGCCAAACCAGCATCAATACAGTAGCAATGACAGCCAGAACACCTAAGAAACCAAGTTCCTCGGCAATAACTGCCATAATAAAATCGGTATGAGCTTCAGGCAGATACTGAAGTTTCTGAATACTGTTACCCAGGCCTGCACCACTAAACTGCCCTTGTCCAAAGGCAATAAGCGACTGCATTAACTGATAACCGGCACCAAAAGGGTCTTTTTCCGGTTCTAAGAAGGTTAATAGTCGCTGCATTCGGTAGGGCTCAACAATAATCAAAAGAATGAGCGCCAACACGCAGGTAAGAAATACCGCGAAGAACTGCCATAACCGGGCACCGGCCAGGAACAGCATAGCGACAGTGGTCGCCGACAGAACCACAACGGTACCAAAGTCCGGCTGCATCAACAGCAGCACTGCCGCGATAAACAGCAGGAATAATGGCTTAATGAAGCCTTTGGCGGCTTCGCGCACTTCGTCTTCACGACGGGACAAATAACTGGCCATGTAAATACAGAAAAATAATTTAGCCATTTCTGCAGACTGAATAGTGATAGGCCCCACTTTTATCCAACGCTGAGAGCCATTCACCTCGTGGCCGATAATCAACACCAGCAATAACATCATCAAGCCAATAAGTAGTAGCTTACCGCTGTGCAAATTCCAGCTTTGCGTAGGAACCCTCAAGGTCGCCAGCATAATCACTAAGCTGATAACAATATAAACGCCGTGACGTATCGCAAAATGAAAAGGGTTACCGGTTAGCCGCTCGGCTGTTGGTAGCGAGGCTGATGTCACCATAATAAAGCCAAAAGCCAGTAACGACATGGCAAGAACAAACAGCACCCGGTCGTAAAGAGGCTCACTGGTTGTTCCCCGGAACCAGTCGAATAGCTGCTGTAACCGAGTATTGGCCTGGCTCTCAGGTATTTCGAGATTCAGTTGTTCTTCACGCACTGTCGACATAAAGCGCCTCCACTGCCTGACGGAAACTCTCGCCACGATGCTCGAAATTATCAAACTGATCGAAACTGGCACAGGCCGGAGACAGCAGAACCATATCCCCTGCCTGAACGAGAGAGGATGCCAGCTCAACAGCCTGCTGCAGACTCTTAACCTGACGCGAGCCGTTGAACAGCTGCCCCAAACGCGGACCGTCTTCGCCTATAGTCAGCAAAATATCGACGCGCTCCAGAGTTGACTGTAGCTCCCGGAAGTCGGCGCCTTTGCCATGGCCGCCGGCAATAAGCAATAAACGACCGTTAACGGTTGGCCGAAGGCCTTCGACAGCCGCTGCCGTTGCGCCAATATTGGTTGCTTTTGAGTCATTAACCCATAATACATCACCGTCACTGCTGACGAGTTCACAACGGTGTGGCAAGCCGATAAATTCTTTCACTGCGCTGGCTGCTTGCTCAACATCAATTGAAATGCCCTCACACAACGCCAGAGCAGCCTGCACATTGATTAAGTTATGAATGCCCTGCAGTTTTAACTGATCGGCGCGGAGCACAACATTACCGCGGTAAGTAACTGCCACCGGACCACTGGAGCGATCAACATTGCCGGACAATAGCCCAAAATGCTGGGGATGAGCGTCATCGCCAAAACTCATTAACTTACCGGTAATTGGATGTGGCCAGGTGTCCTGCTGCTGTCGGTTTAATACCCAGGTCTTCGCGTTAGTAAAAATGCGCTGTTTGGCTTTAACATACTCTTCTATGGTGCCGTAGCGATCCATGTGATCGGCACTAATATTCAGAAGTGCCGCAGCTTTTAGATTTAAACTACTTACAGACTCCAGTTGAAAGCTGGACAGTTCCAGCATGACAGCGTCAGGCTGCTCTTTTTGTTGCAGTAACTCCAGCACCGGCAGACCAATATTACCGGCTGCAACCACATTCTTACCGCATTTCTGAGCAATAAACTCAACCATTCGGGTAACAGTGGATTTACCGTTAGAACCGGTTACTGCAATGACGGGTAAATTCGACTCTTGAGCAAAAAGTTCGACGTCGCCAACCACCGGAATATTTGCATCCCGGGCTAAAACTATCGGCTCTTCGCGCAGATCAATGCCCGGACTTGTAATAATTAAGTCAGCCGCCAGCGTGTCTTCCAACTCCCAGCGACGATTCAGGAATTCAGTATCGCCCAATATTTGTTTGGCTTCGTCGAGACCAGGAGGGTTACTGCGAGAATCGAATACCCGAATCTGAACATTTGCCAGCTTTTTGTCCCGTTGTTTCTTATTTTGTAAATAGCGCAGCACAGAAACCCCGGTCTTTCCAAGACCGAGGACAACAATGTGTTTCATATTCTGCCAGGCTATCTTTTTCATTATTTTTTAACGCAACTTCAAGGTTGCGAGTCCTATCAGTACAAAAATTAACGACAATATCCAGAAACGCACAATGACTCGTGGCTCAGGCCAACCTTTTAATTCGTAGTGATGGTGAATTGGCGCCATGCGGAAAACACGTTTGCCCCGCAGTTTGTAAGAGCCCACCTGCAGCATCACGGAAACCGTTTCCATGACAAATACGCCGCCCATAATAAACAGCACCAACTCCTGGCGGACCAGTATCGCGATAATGCCAAGTGCAGCGCCTAAAGCCAGAGAGCCTACATCGCCCATAAATACCAGTGCCGGATAAGTGTTGAACCATAGAAACCCCAGCCCAGCACCAACAATAGCGGTGCAGACCACCAACAATTCGGCGGTTAAGGGTAAATAAGGAATTTGCAGATATTCAGCAAAGTTCACGTTGCCGGAAACATAAGCAAAAATGCCCAATGCTGCGGCAACCATAATGGTCGGCATAATCGCCAGCCCATCTAAGCCATCAGTGAGGTTCACCGCATTGCTGGTACCGACAATGACAAAATAGGCCATCAACAAATAAAGCATGCCCAGTTGCGGCATAACGTCTTTAAAGAAAGGAACAATCAGTGCCGTCTCGGCGCCCTGAGTGCTGCTCCAGTAAAGGTAGACCGCTGCGATACTGGCAATAACCGACTGCCAGAAGTACTTCCATTTGGCAATTAAGCCTTTCGGATCTTTACGCACTACTTTGCGGTAGTCATCAACAAAACCCACAATGCCAAAGCCGGTGATTACTAATAACACAACCCATACATAGCGATTCTCCAGGTCGGCCCAGAGTAGTGATGAGCCCAGCACCGCGGCTAGTATCAAAACACCGCCCATGGTCGGTGTACCGGTTTTACTTAGATGACTTTCGGGGCCATCGTCCCGTACCGTTTGTCCTATCTGCAGACGTTGCAAACGTCGAATCAATGTTGGCCCTAACCACAATGACAAAACTAAAGCGGTTAAAACGCTCAGTATTGCCCGTAAGGTCAAGTAGGAAAACACGTTAAACGCGCTTTCAAACTGGGTTAGGTACTCCGCCAACCAAACTAACATGCGTGCTTTTCCTCTGTGCTGTCATCAACTGTGACAGCCTGCTGTATTGCTGCAACAACGCGCTCCATATGTGCAGAGCGTGAGCCTTTAACCAGCACTGTGACAGGCTGTTTACCTGTCTGTTCTGTAAGTCTTTGTAAAACAGAGTCAACCAGCGACTGTAAGCTACCGAAGTGCTTGCCTCCGTGGCCGTTAAAGACCTCGCTGGCACTTTGACTGAGTACACCCAGGCTATATAAGTTGTCGATACCGGAACCAATAGCATGTTCACCAATTTCTTCGTGGTAGGCTCTTGCATCAGCTCCTAGTTCGCCCATGTCTCCAAGGACAAAAATTCGATATCCCTCGTAGCTTCCGAGTAAATCAAGAGCAGCTTTGGTGGAAGCAACGCTGGCGTTGTAAGTGTCGTCAATGATACGTAAGTGATCACTCACTTTTATGGTGGTTAAACGCCCTTTTGCCGGTTGAACCTTCTCTAAACCGGTAACAATATCATTCAGAGATATACCGAATTCGCTGGCCGCAGCCGACGCAGAAAGCGCATTTAAGACGTTGTGCTGACCGCTCAATTTTAAAGTCAGTTGTCGGGCTTCCCCATTTAAATGAAGCGTAAATGATGGGTGTCCTTCTCCATTAAGAGTGATATCTGTGGCAAACACGTCCGAACTGTCGGTTAAACCAAAGGTTTTCCAGTTCATATTAGTGCAAGCGCGCTCCCAGCATGGGTAAAACTCGGAATCGCGGGGGGTAACAGCCGTTCCCTGGCTCCCCACTCCACGGAAAATTTCAGTTTTCGCACGAGCTACGCCGTGTAAACTGCCAAAACCTTCAACGTGTGCAGCACTTACGTTATTTAGAATAGCGACGTCGGGCTTGACCAGATTAGTGGTGTAGCCTATTTCTCCGGGGTGATTCGCTCCCAGCTCAACCACCGCGTATTTATGTTGTTCTTCCAGTCGCAGCAGAGTCAAAGGAACACCAATGTCGTTATTAAAGTTGCCCTGAGTCGCCAATACCGGATGACGAATTGATAAAATGGCCGCCAGCATTTCTTTTACTGTGGTTTTACCATTACTGCCGGTAACCGCGATGGTTCTCGGAGCAACCCTGGCTTTCACCGCTGCGCCCAGGCGTCCTAGTGCATGGCGGCTGTTCTCGACAATAATTTGCCGACAGTCAATGTCCTGCTGCTTTTCACAAATAACGGCAGCAGCACCTTTGGCTATAGCTTGCTCAACGAAGTCGTGCGCATCAAAGTTCTTTCCTTTTAAGGCAATGAAAAGTGCGTCCTGCAGATCCGCACGCGTATCCGTTGATACTTTGTCTATTTTACAATCAGAGCCAACCAGGCGGCCTTCCACCTGTTCCGCGATCCACTCCAGTGATACTGAAATCATGCGCAGTCTCCTTGCAGCCATTCACTCACGACTGCTCTTTCGTTGTAATCCACACGTTGGGTGCCGATAACCTGATAGTCTTCATGTCCCTTGCCTGCCAGCAGAACAACATCGTCTTGCGCTGCTTCCTGCATGGCTTTTATCACGGCTTCGCGGCGGCCGGGCCAGACTTTAACCCGCTCTTTATCCGCAATACCTGTCAGAATGTCTTCGATAATCTGTTGCGCTGGCTCAGTTCTTGGATTGTCGTCTGTAACAACCACGACGTCGGCGTAGTCTGCAGCGACTTTGCCCATTTGTGGGCGTTTACCCCGGTCACGGTCGCCACCGCAGCCAAACACGCACCATAAACGACCTTTGCAGTGCAGCCGCAAAGCACTTAATACCTGGTGTAAAGCGTCTGGTGTGTGCGCATAGTCAACCACCACTAATGGCGACTGCTTGTTATGAAAAGCTTCCATGCGCCCGGGAACCGGTAGCAAATTGCGGCAAGCCTGGCCAATTTCCGCCAGCGGCTTATTGAACTTCAATAAAACCGCTACGGCACACAGCAGGTTATAAACATTAAAGCGCCCCAGTAGAGGTGTCTCAACGGTGCAGGATTCGCCCTGCCAATTGATCTGAAATACTGAGCCTTGCTCATGGAACTGAAGCCCCGTTGCACGCAAGCACGGTTCTACCGAACTATCATTAAGGCTTATCCATAGATCCGCTAAGTTGTCTTTATGCCACTGACTCAGGGTGTCGTCATCGGCATTAACTATTCGGTTTTGCACACCAAAGTCGGCGAATAGTCGTTGTTTCGCTGCAACGTAATTTTCCATGGTGCCATGGTAATCCAGATGGTCACGGCTGATGTTGGTAATAGCGGCCGCGGAAAAGTGCAGTGCTTCTACACGGCGCTGAATCAAAGCGTGCGAAGACACTTCCATAGCCACAAGCTCTGCGCCTTCTGCAAGTAATGTCGCCAGTCGGTGTTGCACGGTAACTGCATCTGGAGTCGTATGCCGTTCAGGCAACAAACGTCCGATGAGCCCACTACCTGTGGTACCAATAACCGCTGCTTCCATGCCCAGAGCTTTTGCCAACTGAGCCATAATATGAGTGACCGATGTTTTCCCGTTAGTTCCGGTAACACCAACCAACTGCATTTTCTCTGACGGGTGACCAAAGAAGGTGCCTGCAATATGTGACAAGTGCTCGCGCACACCGCTAAAGCCGACCACCACAGCACCTCGGCGATGTTCCAGCGCAAGTCCGGGCGCTTCAGCAATAACCGCTACCGCCCCGGCATCTATAGCGGCATCAATATAAGCCCGTCCATCGGTTTCATAACCAGGGATCGCAACAAATACGTCGCCGTTTGCAACCTGCCTGCTATCTAATTTTATTCCACTGACAGTAACATCCGGAATAGCGAATGAAGCAGGCAGCATGGTTAATAACTCAGCCAGTTTCATCATTCATCACCCCCGAAACCCGCAGCACGAACTCGAGTGTCTTCAATGTTATCTGGCGCGACATTCAGCAGACGCATGGTCTGAGACACAATTTTTGAGAATACGGGTGCCGCCGCTGTACCGCCATAGTAATCATCGGTACCCGGCTCATTTATGGTGACCACAACAACAATTTTCGGGTCGCTGACCGGCGCAATGCCAGCAAATAAAGCAACATACTCGTCGCCGTAACCACCACCGGTCTTCGTTTTTCTTGTTGTCCCGGTTTTGCCCGCTACGCGATACCCCGGAACCTGAGCTGCTTTGGCCGTGCCGTCTCGCACCACCTCTTCCATCATATGCATAACAGCTCTCGTGTTGTCCGGATTAAACACCTGCTCAGCGGGTAACGGTGACTCCTGACGGAATATTGTGAGCGGCCGTTTCAAACCACCGTTTGCAATAATGTTATAGGCATTCGCCAGTTGCAGAGTCGTTGCTGACAGCCCGTAGCCGTATGAAAGCGTCGCAATTTCAAATTCAGACCAGCGGCGACGATCGCCTAAAATGCCGATACTTTCACCCAATAGAGCAATGCCGGTATCGTTACCAAAGCCTGCGTCGGCATAGGTTTGCAATAGTGGTTCAATGCCCAAATCCAGAGCTATTTTGGTCACCCCAACATTGGAGGAATGTTTCAGCACCTCGGTCAACGACAGTTCGCCATAGTTGCGAGGGTCACTGACGCGACGTCCGCCGATTCTCAACCAGCCCGGGCTGGTATCAATGCTATCGCCCGCTTTGTGTCGGCCATTCTCTAGCGCACTGAGAATCACCAGAGGTTTCATCGTTGAGCCTGGTTCGTAGCTGTCAGTTACCGCACGGTTACGCATTCTGAAAGACTGCAGTTCCGCGCGGTTGTTAGGGTTAAAGGACGGGCTATTGACCATAGCCAGAACTTCACCGGTTTCGACATTAAGCACTACTGCCGAGCCTGAAGTTGCCTGATTGTAGCGCACGGCTTTTTTCAGTTCGGTGTAAGCAGTTGCCTGAACACGTTGGTCGATACTCAGTGTCAGCTGTTTTGGTTGTTGTGCGTCTGTCTGACTAATTTCTTCAACAACCCGCCCTTGCGCGTCCTTGCGATAAACTCGTTTGCCCGGTGTGCCGGTTAAGTGTTCGTCGTACAATAGTTCGAGGCCTTCTTGGCCTGCACCGTCGATATCGGTCAGCCCAATTAAATGAGCACTGATTTCACCTGTTGGATAATAGCGCCGAGACTCAGTTTTTAAATACACACCCGGTATTTTCAATTGTTTCACGTAATCCGCTTCTGACGGCGTCACTTTTCGCTGTAGATAAACAAAGCGTTTTGACTCATCGTCCACTTTGCTCACCAGCTCATTGCGATTCATGCGGAAGGTTTCCGCCAGAGCCTGCCAGCGACGTTCGTCTGCCAACGCATCTTTTTCTGCAATTCGCTTGGGATCTGCCCACACGGTTTCTACCGGAACACTCACCGCCAGTTCTCTGCCGTTGCGATCAACAATGGTTCCTCGTTCAACCGCAACACTGGCTGACCTTAAACTGCGCATATCGCCCTGCAGCGAAAACGCATCGGGACTAATGACCTGGATATAGGCAGCACGTGCAATGAGTACGGAAAAAACACCGAACAGTAAAAACACTGCGGTATAAAAACGCCAGCGAGTGCCGGCTGGCTCTGAACGTTTTTTGCGACGATTCACTGCCATGAGACAAGTACCTCCTGCTCTGGCGCAACGTCACGCATACCAAGCTGTTCCTGCGCGATACGCTCCACTCGACTGTGTTCAGTCAGCGAGTTCTGCTCAATCACAAGGTGCCGCCACTCTCTGTCCAGAGTGTCGCGATACGAGAGTAAGTCGTCGCGCTCAGCAGTTAATTGCCGATTCAAATGCGCGATATAAACAATGCTTAGTGCATTAACAATAACCACCACGCTCAGCAACACTATCCACTTATGTTGCAGCAGATCTTGAAGTAACATTTTGGTCAGGCTTGGGTAACGCTGTTTAGTCATTGCGAACCCTCCTGGCAATACGCAGCACAGAGCTACGTGAACGTGGATTCTCCTGGACTTCTGCCTTGCCCGGCTTAATCGCTTTACCCACTTTTTCCAATGTTTTGTCTTTATTTCGTTCGGCTTCAGTTACTGGTAAGCCCGGCGGCAACTGCTTGCCCTCGCTGTGTTTACGGATAAAGCGTTTAACTAAGCGATCTTCCAGGCTATGGAAGCTAATAACCACCAACCGCCCGTCTTCTTTCAAACCAGAAAGCGACGCTTCGAGAGCTTGTTCTATTTGCTCTAACTCGCGGTTGATATGAATTCGTATGGCCTGAAATGTGCGCGTTGCCGGGTGTTTATGCTTTTCTTTTACCGGGCTCACACGGGCAATCATTTCCGCAAGCTGCTTCGTGCGGGTGAAAGGCTTTTTCTCGCGGTCCATAACTATGGCGCTGGCAATACGGCGAGCAAAACGTTCCTCACCATACTCTTTAAGAACCCAACTAATGTCGTCTTTTTCTGCACGATTAAGCCATTCAGCCGCTGTTTCGCCGCTGCTGGTGTTCATCCGCATATCCAGCGGACCGTCACGCATAAAGCTAAAGCCTCGCTCAGCATCGTCCAATTGTGGGGAGGAGACACCAAGGTCAAATAAAATGCCCGTCACTTGCTGGTTCAATTGCAAGTCATCAAGCACCTGTTGCAGGTTTGAGAAAGGAGTGTGGATAATTTGAAAACGGGGGTCGTCTTCGAAGGATTTTGCCGCAGCAATGGCCTCAGGGTCCTGGTCAAGAGCAATTACCCGGGCCTTGTCACCTAACTGATTAAGAAGCGCACGTGTATGTCCGCCACGACCAAATGTGGCGTCAATATATGTGCCTTGCGGATCAGTCGCTAATGCTTGTATCGACTCTTCCAGTAGCACCGAAACGTGTTGCGGTGACGTTGTTATCATTATAATGAAAAGTCTTCTAGTCGTTCGTTGAGAGTAAAGTCACCTTCGCGTTCAACATCCATATCTTGCGCCACTTGTTCATGCCAGGCGTCTTCATCCCAAACTTCAAATTTATTCAGCTGCCCGACAAGCATCAGTTTTTTTTCTAAACCGGCGTGTTGTCTCAATGGCGCTGACAATAACAGACGACCGTTTTTATCCATTTCACAGTCGTCGGCATGGCCTAACAGAAGCCGCTGTAAGCGACGTTCTGCGGGGTTCATACTGGATAATCGAGTGAGTTTTTGTTCTATGATTTGCCACTCGGGAAGCGGGTACAGCAAAAGGCACGGTTGCTTAATATCAATCGTGCAGACCATTTTGCCTTCACAGTCTAATGACAACGCATGACGGTACTTGGCCGGTATGGCCAAACGTCCTTTGCTATCCAGACTTAATGTTGTTGCACCTCGGAACATGATCCCACCTGATCATTGTGATCCACTATTATCCACAAATCCCCACAATGTTACAGTCTAGGTGTCACTGTTTCCCACTGTCAAGAAAAAACCTCTTTATTTGTCAGGGCTTCACAGAAATTTACATTAAGCGCTTGATGCAACGTGCAAAATAGTTTTTCTGCTATGGGTTGTGCGATTTTTATGCGATACTCGACTGAGTTTTAGCTAGCTGTGATACTCAATGAAGCGCTACTTATTTGTCATATTGGTAAGCTTTTGCGTGCTGGTGACCGGCGTTATCTGGTTTGCAGAAAATCAACACTCGCAAGTGATAGAGTCACGTAAGCGTGTGGCTACCGAACGCTTAGGCAGGTTACGCGCCGCACTCGAAGGCCAGATTAATTCCTCGCTGACCACCGCTCGTGCGCTGCAGGCTGAAATAAAACTTTCCCCTGACATTTCCGCAGAACGCTATCGTTTACTGGTGCAAGAACTAATAGACAATGACCTCCCTGTTCGTCATGTGGCTCTGGCCCCTGATCTTATTATTGAGTTTCTCTATCCTTTAGTGCCAAACCAGGACGCGCTGGGTTTTGATTACCGAGCTTCACCCGAACAGTTCAAGAGTGTTCAGGAAGCCATTCAACGCAAAAGCATCATTATTGACGGCCCTGTCAAATTAGTGCAAGGCGGCTGGGCACTAATTGCACGGGCCCCGGTTTTTATCGATAACTCGCTTTGGGGCGTTATTGCGGTTGTTATTGATATTGAGCAGTTAATGATCAGTAGCGGTTTGACTTCAGTTGATGATTATCTCTTCGCGCTGAAAAAGAACATTAAAGATAGCGAAGAGTTATTTCAACGTGGCGATCCGTCCGTATGGCAAAAAGATTATGTCGCCATTGAAATCGATGTATCCTCCGGCCAATGGATACTGGCTCTTGCGCCGAAAGATAATGGCTGGGCTAAACGCGATAATATTTATTGGATCATAATAATTGCCGGCTGGACACTCTCATTCTTAATGATTGCCTTTATGTATAATTTGGTCGCAACCCAGAGTCGTTTACGGACAGCTCTTACAACGATTGACCGGCAGGCCAACTTCGATTCAATCACCGACTTGCCTAATCGTCGAGCCTTTGTTGACTATCTCAATCAATTAACTCAGAGCGGCAATGATCAGCATTTTGCTATTTTGTTTATCGACCTTGACCATTTTAAAGAAGTTAACGACAGCCTGGGACACGACGCCGGCGATGAGCTATTGGTGTCAGTTGCTGAACGTTTAAGGAGTCAACTGCGGGGTTCTGACTTTATCGCCCGTATTGGCGGCGATGAATTTGTTGTGGTGATTAATCGCTTCAAGTCACATGAAGTCATTAATGATTTAGCAACCCAAATTAATCGTCATTTAAGCGAACCTTTTACATTACGTCAGAACCAAATACAAACCACCTGCAGCATTGGTATTGCGTTGTACCCTGACGATGGCATGAAAGCTGCCGAGCTTCTCAAAAATGCAGACTTGGCCATGTACGCCGCAAAAACCGCAGGGCGTCGCACCCACTACTTCTTTAATGACGAACTAAGAGCGCAAACCGAACGCCAGAATACCATTCACAACCGAATGCGGGACGGCCTAAAGCGACATGAGTTTTCGCTGGTTTATCAGCCTATTGTGGATTTTAGTTCCGGCAAAGTTACCAAATGTGAAGCCTTACTTCGTTGGAAAGATGAAGATGGAAACGTCATTTCTCCCGCTGAGTTCATTCCGGTTGCTGAACGCACGGGGTTAATTCACGAGCTGGGGCAATTTGTTCTGGAGCAAGCTTGTATTGACTGGGTTACCGTTCATAAGTCCGGGTACCCTATTGAAGTTTCAATTAACCGCTCAGAGCGAGAGCTGAACGATATGGAAGTCGCTAAACAGTGGCTGTCTTGCATCAAGCAACACGGTATACCAACTGAAAGCATCACTTTCGAAATTACTGAATCATTGTTAATGAGTAATAAGCAGCGGCAATTACAAATTTTGCATTATCTGCGCTCGCAAGGAGTACAACTGGCCATTGATGATTTTGGTACCGGTTACTCAAGCATTAATTACCTGCAGCGTTACCCTGTCGACTATATAAAAATAGACAGGAGCTTTTTGAACCAGGCACCTGATGACCGCGTGCAGGTTGCTTTATTAGACGCTTTACTTCGGGTGGCCAGAGCCCTTGATATCGACGTTATTGCTGAAGGCGTGGAAACTAAGAGACAATGGGAGTTATTGCAGCAACAACAATGTGACTTTGCTCAAGGCTACTTTATTAGTGAACCCCTGACTTTAGATAAGTTATTAGACTTTTTGCGAAAATGGCAGTTCTGAAGTCGAAGAGAGGAATAAGGTGGAGAGCCGGCCGATAAGCCGGGTTCTGTCGTGGACAATCATTCATCTAGTGATCAGGTTGCCCTGACCCTCAAGCAGTCTACCCGGGTTCAACGCGGGCCGCGCCAAAGAACCCCTATTTGACCTTGCTCCGGGTGGAGTTTACCGTGCCGCAAACTGTTACCAGTTGCGCGGTGCGCTCTTACCGCACCCTTTCACCCTTACCTGTGCTGCAAGCAGCCATCGGCGGTTTACTCTCTGCTGCACTAGTCGTCGGCTTACGCCGCCCAGGCGTTACCTGGCACCCTGCCCTATGGAGCCCGGACTTTCCTCCCCCTGTAAACAGGCGGCGATTGTCTGGCCAGCTCTCCGCGGGGGATTCTACGCTGCGCCAGGCTTTAACTCAATCTTTGTTTTTATTCTCCAGCCCCCACTGATACAACACGTTTTTACGTTCATCATGAATTTTCGCAGTGACAGCCGCCGCTTTCTTTAATGGCAACTCCTCCAGTAACAACAGCAAGGTGCGCTTAGCCGCCTCTCCAGGGCCGTCACTGGCTTCCGTTTCTTGCTGCAAGGGTGATATCAGTAACACCATTTCTCCCCGCTGCTGGTTGCTGTCGTCTGTTAAAATCTGCAATAACTCTGCAGCACTGCCATTTAAATAGGTTTCAAACTGCTTCGTCAGTTCACGCGCCAGTACCAGCTGCCTTTCTGTCCCCAGCACGGCATTCATATCGGCCAGGGTATGCAGAATTCTGTGTGGGCTTTCATAAACAACAACGGTTCTTGGTTCTGTTTTTAAGGCTTCTAATTTTGCCCGGCGTTGCTGCGGCTTAGAAGGCAAAAAACCTTCAAAAGCAAAGCGGTCGGTAGGCAAGCCAGCCGCAGACAGTGCTACGGTTACGGCACAGGCACCCGGCAGTGCAACCACTTTGAGGCCATGCTGACGACACCGTTGTACCAGCACATAACCCGGGTCATTAATAAGTGGCGTACCCGCGTCGCTGACTAATGCCAGGGAATCGCCTTGCTGCAGGCGCTCAATCACCGCATCCGCGCGCTGAGTCTCGTTATGCTCATGCAGCGCAAACACGTCGTTTTGTATGCCATAATGCTGCATTAACTTCCGCGTATGCCGCGTATCTTCTGCAGCTATGGCTGCTACATCGGCTAATGTTTTTATTGCCCGCTCGGTCATATCGCCTAAATTCCCGATAGGCGTGGGTACAATATAAAGGGTCCCCGGGTTTGTCATAGTGAGTCTCAGTTTGTTTCCAACGTCAATGCCGTTTATAGTATCACCGAACAGGCACCAAAGCGGAACCTTACAGTGTTTAGAACTCAGTCATTTGTATTTTTAGCTCTACTGGCACTCATGGTACTCACTCAGTGTACCTCTGCCCCTGACCGGAAAACTGAAACGCCCGACAAAACCGCAGATGTCGCCGACCAGGACTTGAGTTTAACTGAAGAAAAATCGGCTCAGGACTGGTTAGATGAAGCCCGCGCTGCCGCCAACGATATTGAACAGCACTCCGCTTTAATACGCGCAGCTAATGCGTTTCAGAATGAACAAAAATGGCAGCAGGCTGTAGCCGTGTTGTCTCAATTAAGCCCTCAAAAAATTACCCGGCATAGTCAAAAGTACTATCACCTGGCTAAAGCTCGTTGGGCAGCAGAACAAGAACAATGGCCCCAGGTTATTGATGAACTTGAGAGCGTTTATACACAGTTTAACCAACGCGAATTTCGCGCTTTGAGCTTACAATTGCTGTCTCAAGCCGCTTACCAGCAAAAAAACTACTGGCAAGCTTTGGTGTGGCAGGTCGACGCTCAGCGTTTTGCTGAACAATCCAGCGCAGAAACCATATGGTCTGTTGCCAGCCGGGTCACCCAATCTGAGCTCCCACAGCAACGTCCGACTGATTTAGCTCTAGCGGGTTGGTGGCGTTTAGTTGACTACCATCATCAGGCCATGACCAACCCGGAACAACTGTCTGCTTACCTAAGCCAATGGTTGCAAGGCTATAGCGAGCACGCTGCAGTCGATATGGTAGAAAGATGGCAGGAAACAGAAATCAGGAATGATAACGAGAAGACATCCAAACCCGTCATTGCGGTCCTATTACCCTTATCTGGAAAATACCAACAACAAGGTCAGGCCGTACGCGATGGCATTATTGCCCGCACAGGAGAATTAAAAGAAGTACAAGTGGTTTTTATTGATAGCGAACAAGGTGACATTGCGGCACATAAAGAGCAGATAAAGTCACTGAACCCGGTTGGTATTATCGGTCCCCTTTTAAAAGAGAATGTTGCGCTTTGGGCTGAGCAGCCACCCAGTGATGTACCTCAGATTTTTCTAAACCAGATTGAAAGAGAATCAGCGGACTCCTCTGCTAATAGCGCATTTTTCGCCTTAACTCCTGATACAGAAGCCCGGCAAGCTGCACAGCGCATCAATCAGAAACTTCCAGGAGCTAAAAGTGCCATGATCATCGCCGCCGATACGTCCAACGGACGTAGAATGGTCGATGCCTTTAAATCGAGTTGGGATAATGAGCAGGCGGGAGACCCCAAAGTTTCTTACTTTTCGGAACGCGCGGACATGAAAGCAACGGTGGAAAGCTCTCTGGGGCTAACTGACAGTCAGCAGCGCATTCGGGCAGTGAAAATAGCCGCTGGAAAGATCATTGTTGATGAGCAGGAACGAAGCCGGAGAGATATCAGCGCTATTTATCTGCCGGGAAACTTACAACAAACTCGTCTGTTAAAACCTTTTATTGATGTCAGTGTTTCACCTTTTGCCGCACCCATTCAGGTGTACGCCAGTTCTGCGACTCACGAACTTAAAAACCGCTTAGGGGATTCTGATCTTAACGGTATTATCTTTTCTGACATTCCCTGGTTAGCTTCAGATGCCGGTAATAATTTGCTTTTAACTCAGTGGCTTGAGCTACGCAATGGTTGGGGACTTTCACTAGCAAGGTTAGCCGCAATGGGATATGACAGTGTGTCATTAATACAACGATTAGAAATGATGAACCGTATGCCGGGGCTTACCTGGAGCGGACTTAGTGGCAACCTCCACATCAATGACTCAGTGGTTCAACGTGAACTAACCTGGGCTACCTTTACTAAGGGGAAAATAGCCTTAGCTAAGGAGTCAAATAATGCAGGAAGTAGCAACAGGTAAGCACGCGGAGTTACTGTCCGCAGAATTTCTGGAAAAGAATGGCCTTACAATTATTTGCAAAAATTACCGCATTGACGGCGGTGAAATTGATATTATAGCCCGAGACGGAGATTACTGGGTCTTTTGCGAGGTTAAGTATCGGCAACATGAGCACTTCGCTTCAGTACTTGAGCAAATTAAGCCGCAACAATGTAGGCGTGTAAGGCATACTGCTCGTTACTATTTACTCAGTAATAATATAGACGAACATACCGCAGCAATACGTTTTGACGTTATTGCAGTAGTCGGTCACCCAACAAAAATTGAATGGTTTAAGGACGCATTCTAATTATGAATGACGAGCTAATTAAAGCGCTTTTCACAGAGAGCATACAGACACAGATCTCCGCAGTTGAGAGCCTGACCGATGACATGGCAACCACAGTGGAGTTGTTAGTGGCTAACCTGCTCAATGGTCAACGCGTTTTTTGCTGCGGAGACCGAACCACAGGAGTGGTTGCACAGCATTTTTCCAATCTCATGACAGAGGGGATGAAGCTCGAACGGCCTCCTTTTCCAGTGCTGGCCCTCAATTCGGGCAAGCAAAAGCAACTGGCTGCCTTAGGTCAGGCTAGCGACATTTTGATAGTTATAGCCGATAATCAGGAAAATGAAGAACTAACCTCCGTTATGGAAACAGCAATTAGCCGCGACATGTTAATCATTGCCCTAACCGGAGAAGGTAATGACTCTGTTTCCGGTTTATTAGGGGCTAATGACATAGAACTGCGTGTGCCAAGTTTAAATCCCGCTCGTATACTGGAAACCCAGTTATTTATTGTCCATGGTCTATGTGAACAAATAGAAAATACTATCTTCCCTCAGGAGCACTGACGCGTATGACTTTATCTAAACTCGCTTTACCCGTCATTTTTATCAGCTTGTTAGCCTTACAAGGATGCGCTGCTGTCGCAGTTGGCGCTGCCGCAGTTGGTATCTCGTCTGCAACAGACCCACGTACCATAGGCACGCAGGTAGACGATCAAACGATTGAAATGAAAACGAATGCCAAACTGGGGAACGATGAGCAGCTTGAGGATTCTCGCGTCATTGCGGTGAGCTACGATACCAACGTGCTGTTGATTGGCCAGGTGCCCAGCGAGAGTTTGAAAAGAAGAGCAGAAGATGTCATTAGAGATACGAATGGCATTAATAAAATTTTCAATCAACTGCGTATTGGCTCAAAAGCTTCTGCAACGGTTCGCGCAGGCGACAGCTGGATAACCAGTAAAGTGAAACTTAAGTTTGCGAATAATAAGTCCATAGATGCCACCAACATAAAAGTGGTAACAGAAAACGGCGAGGTATTTCTGCTAGGCCATGTTAGTCAGGCGGAAGCAGAGGCTGCTGTTGAAGTTGCAAGAAATGTTGATGGTGTAGGACGAGTCATTAAAGCACTAACCATTAAGCGTTAGTGCTTTAAATCCTTACTTAACAACTTTTAAGTTGGGCTTTTTCTTCGCTGACTTTTGCTCAGTTTCAGTGTTGCTCTGCTCTTCTTCGTCAAGCTCGGGCATTTTATCCAGCTCGGGCTCGGCCTCAAACATAGCACCAGCTCCATTTTCACGGGCGTATATGGCTAATGCCGCCGTCATAGGAACAACAACCTGCATGGGCTGCCCACCAAAACGTGCGTTAAACCGCACCTCATGGTCCGCCAACTGTAAGTTCTGAACTGCTGTTGGTGAAATATTAAGAACTATCTGGCCTTCACTCACAAAGTTTTGTGGCACAACCGTGCCGACAATGGTTGCGTCAACAACCAAGTGCGGAGTCAGATCGTTATCAACAATCCATTCGTACAGTCCACGAAGTAGATAAGGTCTTTTCGGCGTCATAGCACTACTCCTCGACGTCGATGAAATTAATGACGGGCGAGCTCTTTCTCTTCTTCCGTTAAAGAGTCCTGGAACGTTTTGCGTTCAAATAAACGTACCATATATTGCTTGATCTCTTTTGCACCTTGCCCTTCCAGGTCAATGCCGTAAGCTGGTAAACGCCATAGCAGAGGTGCCAAATAACAATCGACTAAGCTGAACTCTTCACTCATGAAATAAGGCGTGTCGGCAAATATAGGAGCCAAAGAAAGTATGCCTTCTTTCAGTTCCTGCCTTGCCTGTGCATCGCCTTGCTGAATTTTTTCAGCCAGACTGTACCAGTCACGTTCAATACGGTACATCATAAGACGACTTGTACCACGAGCAACCGGGTACACCGGCATCAGTGGCGGGTGCGGGAAACGCTCATCAAGATACTCCATGATAATTTGTGCGTTATATAACACCAGTTCACGGTCAACAAGAGTCGGCGTAGCCTCTGGGTACGGGTTAAGCTGTAACAGATCCTCCGGCGTACTTTCGTCGGTCACATACGTAATTTCGACACCAACACCTTTCTCAGCTAACACCAGACGTACCTGATGACTCTTTAAGTCATCCTTTCCTGAATATAACGTCATTACTGAGCGTTTATTTGCTGCAACAGCCATTCCTTTCTCCAGATAATATCAACGGCAAAAGGGTGGCAAGCCACCCTTTACTAAGTCGTTGTCTAACAGACTGATAAGCCTCGATTATTTGAGGTCTTTCCAAAACTCTTTCTTAAGTAACCATGCCAAAATAGTGAATACCAGCAGGAAACCAAAGACAAACCAACCCATTCGACGCTGCTCTAACAACATAGGCTCACCGGTGTATACCAGGAACGCTGTTAAATCTAGCATCGCTTGGTCGTACTCGCTTTCAGACAGGCGACCGTTTCCATCGGTTTTAATACCAACGTAAACGTCTTTCATTTCGCCGTCTATCATACGCTCTTCGTAGGTTTTTTCAGGAAGCCCCTGAAGCTCTTCCAGCACATGCGGCATACCCACGTTAGGGAATACTGCGTTGTTAACCCCAAATGGGCGACTTTCATCTTTATAAAATGAGCGTAAATAAGTATAAATCCAGTCCGCACCACGTACACGAGCAACATTGGTTAAGTCCGGTACAGCTGTACCAAACCAATTCGCAGCGGAATCTGAATTCATATTATTGGTAATAAGATCACCGGCTTTATTGCCAGTAAACTGTAAGTGCTTCTCACCCAGCTCTTGTGGGATACCAAGATCTTCAAAGGTGCGGTTATAGCGATGATACTCCAGCTGATGACAACCCAGACAGTAGTTCATATATAACTGCGCACCGCGTTGCAACGAGGCCTTGTCGTGTAAATCGACTTCGGCCTTATCTAATGGAACTTCAGGACCCGCCGCAAAAACCAGCGACGGAATCAAAGTTATAAGAGCGATTAACAGTTTTTTCATTTCGACGTCACCCTTTCTGGTACCGGTTTAGTCTTCTCGCGCTTACTGTAGAACCAGAGCAGCCCGAAGAATGCAAAGTACAGGAACGTAAATATCTGTGCGAACACGGTTGCAACAGGAGTTGCAGGCTGAGTTCCCAGATAACCCAGTACAACGAAGCTGATCGCGAATACGGTTAAGTTCAGCTTATGCAATAGGCTACGATAACGAATTGAGCGTACTCGACCACGGTCTAACCAAGGCAATAAGGCCAGGAAGGCAATGGCAGCAAACATGAGAATGACGCCAAATAGCTTATCCGGAACCGCGCGCAAAATAGCGTAGAACGGAGTGAAGTACCATACCGGAGCTATGTGCTCTGGTGTCTTCAGCGGGTTCGCTGGCTCGAAGTTCGGTGGCTCAAGGAAAAAGCCGCCCATTTCCGGATTGAAGAAAATAACGTAACAGAAGAAGAACAAGAAGATACCAAAACCGAACATGTCCTTAAGGATGTAATAAGGATAAAACGGGATGGAATCAACAATGTCTTTCTTGTTCGTGAAGCGCTCATGGAACTTAAATTTCGGCTTCTCTTCGTCAGGAACCGAGCCTTTAGGCTTCTTCGTATCAACACCATCGGGGTTATTAGAACCGACCTCGTGCAAAGCGACGATGTGCAAGAAGACCAAAATAACCAGCACTAATGGTAAAGCAATGACATGCAGTGCAAAGAAACGGTTTAACGTAGCGCCCGAAATAACGTAGTCACCGCGGATCCACAAAGTTAAATCATCACCAATAACCGGAATTGCACCGAACAAGGAGATAATAACCTGAGCACCCCAGTATGACATTTGTCCCCATGGTAGCAAGTAGCCCATGAAGGCTTCCGCCATTAATACCAGGAAGATGAACATACCAAACAACCAGATTAATTCCCGTGGTTTTTGGTAAGAACCGTACATCATGCCGCGGAACATATGCAGATAGACCACCACGAAAAACGCTGATGCCCCAGTGGAGTGCATGTAACGCAACAGCCAACCGTATTCAACGTCACGCATGATGTACTCGACCGAAGCAAATGCGCCTTCGGCACTTGGTACGTAGTTCATGGTAAGCCAAATACCGGTCAGAATTTGGTTAATTAATACAATAGTTGCCAAGAAACCGAAAACATACCACATGTTGAAGTTTTTCGGAGCTGGATACTGTGCCAGGTGGATGTTCCAGGTTTTTGTCATGGGGATGCGGGCATCCATCCACTCTACAAATCGCTTAAACATTATGCTTGCCCCTTATCTTCACCCACCAAAATGGTGTTCTCGTCGATAAAATAATGCGGCGGCACGACTAAGTTCAGAGGTGCTGGAACGCTTTCAAAAACACGACCTGCAATATCAAACTTCGAACCGTGACACGGGCAGAAGAAACCAGATTCAACGCCATCAACATGGTCTCCCATTCCCTTTTCGAGATAGGACGGGGAACAACCTAAATGGGTACAGATACCAACGGCGACAAAGAATTCTTCCTTGATTGAACGGTGTTGGTTCTGAGCGTACTCAGGCTGCTGTGGTTCTTCCGAATTAGGGTCGCGAAGCCGATCTTCAACTTTAGACAACCCTTCCAGCATATCGGGGGTACGACGCACTACCCAGACTGGCTTTCCGCGCCATTTCACACGGACTAGCTGGCCAGGTTCAGCCTTGCGTATATTCACTTCTACGGGCGCACCCGCGTTTTTCGCTTTCGCGCTTGGGTTCCATGATCTTATGAAGGGAACGGCTACTGCTACCGCTCCGGCACCACCTACCACAGAGGTTGCGACAGTCAAAAAACGACGGCGGCCTTTATCTACAGGCGCATTGCTCATCCATCTACTCTCCAGTTTTGGACGCTCCACGATACTTTGTCGCGAAGTCGGGAATTAGCTGCTGCTTTGTCCGCTTATGCGGATTACAGAAAATGCTTTGAGATGATAATGAAAAGACACACTTTTTACAAGCTTAATAGCCGCTATTATCGCGGTATTTCTATTTCGATCAGACATAAAAAAACCCAGCCGAAGCTGGGTTTTGCCACAATAAATGAAGACGAATTAACGCTTCGAGAACTGTGGACGTTTACGTGCTTTATGCAAGCCGATTTTCTTACGTTCAACCTGACGAGCGTCACGAGTAACGTAACCTTCTTTACGTAGCGGACTACGTAGAGCTTCGTCGTACTGCATTAATGCACGGGTAATACCGTGACGAATTGCACCAGCCTGACCCGTAGTACCACCACCATTTACAGTGATGTACAAGTCAAACTTTTCAGTCATTTCAACTAACTCTAACGGCTGACGAACAACCATTTGAGCCGTTTCACGACCGAAGTATTCGTTGAGTTCACGGTTGTTAATTTTGATGTTGCCGCTACCAGGACGCAAAAATACGCGAGCCGTGGAGTTTTTGCGACGACCAGTACCGTAGTATTGATTATCTGCCATAGTATTCTTGCTCCGTATTATATATCCAGTTGTTTAGGTTGTTGAGCAATATGGTTATGCTCAGTACCTGCGTACACTTTCAGTTTACGGAACATGGCACGACCCAATGGACCACGGGGTAACATACCTTTCACCGCTTTCTGAATGACCATCTCTGGTTTCTTAGCAATCAGTTTTTCAAAGCTGATTGATTTGATACCACCCGGAAATCCAGTGTGCGAGTAGTACATCTTGTCCTGAGCTTTGTTACCGGTAACGGCAACTTTCTCAGCGTTAATGACGACGATGTAGTCGCCGGTATCAACGTGAGGCGTGTACTCAGGCTTATGCTTGCCGCGTAAACGACGAGCGATTTCAGTAGCTAAACGACCTAAAGTTTTGCCTTCAGCGTCTACTACGTACCAGTCGCGTTTTACCGTTTCTGGCTTGGCTACAAATGTTTTCATTGTATAAAACCTACATTTTAAAAGTTCACGGACAGTAATTCCGGGCTTCCCCGCGAATCACAACAATAAAAAAATGATAAAAATCATTTAGTTATCTGCTGCGACCGCTGCATTACGTTAGGTAACACAACGGACTGTAACGTGGGCTGCGCGGATTATAGGAAAAATGCGGTTAAAGATCACGCATTTTCTGAAATTTATGCTTTATGTGCCATAGCAAGATATTCCTGACTCTGCATTTCCTGCAAACGGCTGACGCAGCGACGGAACTCAAAAGTTAACTGGCCTTCGGTATATAACGATTCGATATCCACTTCTGCAGATAAAATCAGCTTCACCCGACGCTCATAAAATTCATCCACTAACGCGATGAAACGTCTGGCGGTATCGTCTTTTCCCGCGCCCATTTGTTCGACATTACTGATCAGGACAGCGTGATAAATTCGCGCTATCTCCATGTAGTCGTTTTGGCTGCGTGCGGTTTTACAAATAGAAGTAAAATCAAAGAACACAACGTCGTCACACTCGGCTCTTACGTCAATATCCCGACCTTCGATATCAATACAGTCTGATTCGTACCGGTCTTTGCACTCCGGTGCCAGCTCTTTGAAATACTGCCATAAGTTTTTATCAGCCTGGTCATCCAGCGGTGAGTGAAAAATCTCAGCTCGTGTCAGTGTTCTTAAGCGGTAGTCGATACCACTGTCGACATTCACCACTTCACAGTGCCGCTTGATAAGTTTAATCGCCGGAATAAAACGCGCTCGTTGCAGGCCATTTTTATAAAGATCGTCCGGAATAATATTCGACGTGGCAACCAACACCACACCCCGCTCAAATAAATACTCAAACAGCTTACCCAGCAACATAGCATCGGTAATGTCCTGTACGAAAAACTCGTCAAAACAGACAATTAGTGCTTCATCGGCGATCTTGTCCGCCACAATACGTAAAGGATCGCTTTGCTTATCCAGCATTTTTAATTCGTTATGAACTCGATGCATAAAACGATGGAAATGAATGCGCCATTTACGTTCAACTGGCAAGCTCTCAAAAAAAGTATCAACCAAATAGGTTTTACCACGGCCTACACCACCCCAGAAATAAATTCCCTGAGGCCTCTCCGGCTCTTTGCTTAGAAGCTTTCGCCAGGCCGATAAGGTGTGGTAATGGTGCCAGTCGATAAGCTCATCATGCAGTCTTTGCAAATGTTTAACGGCATTAAGCTGGGCTTCATCTTCCGAGAAGCCATTGTGTTCGATATCATACTGATAACGTTCTAATGGAGACATTTGCTGTTTGGACACTACCACTTCACCTCAGTTGGGATTATCCTAATAGGTAATATGTTACCATGAAGGTGAAGCGCAGCAATCATTCGAAGCTGTAGCAGCTTGTTCAGGAGTTAATTATGAGTTGGATTATTGGAGTTCTGTTGGTCATTGCCGGTGCAATCATTGGCTTTTTCGCAGCTCGTTACAGTCAGTCAAAAGGTCAGTCAGGCGACCTTGAAGAACAAGTTCAGCAAAGCCAACAGCGTTTAACCGACTACCAGCGAGAAGTTGCCGAACACTTTGCAACGGCCAATGCCATGGTAGAACAACTGGCCGACACACAACAGCGTCTGCAAAGCTATTTGAGCCAAAGTGCCGAATTGCTTGAAAAAGGCGATGTTCAAAGCGACTTACCTTTTTTCGCTGAAGATACCCTTAAGCAGTTGCGCGTAGCCAACTCTCTGAACAAAGACCACCGCTCTGGTCGTGACAGTTATAGTGCTAACGACATGCCTCGCGATTACACCGAAGGTTCCAGCGGCTTATTCTCAAATAGTTACGAAGAAAAATCGGAAAAAGAGTCCTCAAAAACATCTTGAAACACTTTTAGAGTGAACTCATATAACTAACAAGCGGTCTTAACTCGCAGACCGCTTGTTAGTGCTTTATTAAGGAGTCACTCAAACCATGAAACGAGTATTAGCTTTATTCAGTTTACTCTTTATTTTTAGTTTTACCCCTATTACTTCGGCTCAGGCCGGGATCCCATTTTTTGGCAATGACGACGAACAACCTACTCTGGCACCTATGCTGGAAGAGGTTACACCTGCTGTTGTCAACATTTCCGTAAAAGGAAAGCGCGAGGTCAGACAACGACTACCGGATGCGCTTCGTTTTTTCTTCGGACCTAATGCACCGCGCGAACAAGTTCGCGAGCATCCATTTCAGGGGCTGGGTTCTGGCGTGATTATTGATGCCAAGAACGGTTATGTCGTCACAAATAACCATGTCATTGACGATGCAACTGAAATTCTGGTTACCCTAAAAGATGGCCGCGAGTTTGACGCCAAGGTTATCGGCACCGACAAACGCAGTGACGTTGCACTGCTGAAAATTGAAAATGGTGACAACCTTACCACTATCGAACTCGGCCAGTCTTCAGACCTGCGTGTCGGCGACTTCGTGGTTGCTATTGGCAACCCCTTTGGTCTTGGACAAACGGTCACCTCGGGTATTGTGAGTGCATTAGGCCGTGGCGGGTTAGGTATCGAAGAATTAGAAAACTTTATACAAACCGATGCAGCGATCAACAGTGGTAACTCAGGCGGCGCACTGGTCACCTTAGACGGCAAGTTAATTGGCATAAACACCGCAATACTTGGCCCCAATGGCGGTAATATCGGTATCGGTTTTGCCATTCCGTCGGACATGATGAATAACCTGGTTCAACAGCTGATTGAATTCGGTGAAGTTCGCAGAGGCGTTCTGGGTGTGAGAGGCAACGACCTGACCCATGATGTGGCTCAGGCACTGAATATTCCCGTTAATCGCGGGGCCTTTGTTTCTCAGGTAGTACCCGGTAGCTCGGCAGCTGAGGCAGGTATTGAGTCTGGCGATGTCATCATATCGGTAAATAACCAGACCATTCGCTCATTCTCCGAGCTTGGAGCTATGGTTGGCTCGATAGGCTCCGGTAAGTCAATCGAACTTGGTATTATTCGAGACGGCGAGGAGCAGTCAATCAGCGTCACTTTAGGAGCGCAAGACACCTCAGTAACCGCAGCCTCTATCCACCCGGCTCTGGAAGGAGCAACTCTCGCCGCAGCTGATTCAGGCAAAGGTATAGAAGTATCTGAGCTCGAAGAACGCTCACCTGCAGCCCGAATTGGCCTTGAAAAGGGCGATATTATTCAGGGTGTGAATCGACAGGCAGTCAGTTCCATTGCTGAACTCAGAGCCGCCATTGAAGATAAGGCCGGCGTCATTGCGTTAAATATAAAACGCGACAGCAGCTCACTCTTTATTGTGTTGCGCAACGCTAACTGAGATTGTGACAGACAGGTGGTATCAGTGCTATGCTGATACCACTTAATTTAATCGGAAACAGGTATGCAGCGACTCTCTTCAACCCTACGATTCTTGTTTCAGTCAGTCGGTTTAGGCTTGGTTGTTGCGGCCATTGTCATTATCAGTCAGCCGTTCTGGGGGCAGTCTGAGTCTTTAAGGCAAACCAATTCCGAAGTTATTTCTTTTAACCAGGCCGTTCGTAAAGCCGCCCCTGCAGTGGTTAATATATACAGTATGGGCGAAATACAAGGTTCATATTACCAACCACAGTCATCTAGGGTCTTGCGCTTGGGCTCCGGCGTTATTATGGACTCTCAGGGTTACATTTTGACCGCTCACCATGTCGTAGATAATGTCGATCAAATTGAGGTCGCTTTACAGGACGGGCGTCGTTACGCCGCTCAGTTAATTGGCAGCGACCGTTACACTGACCTGGCCGTACTTAAAATTGATGCCGACAACCTTCCTGTTATTCCAGTTCAGTCGACACGCCGCATTCAGGTTGGTGATATTGTTCTTGCTATAGGTAACCCCTACAACATTGGTCAGACAATAACTCAAGGAATCATCAGTGCCAGCGGCGGACGTGTAGGCGTCAGTAACTCCTACTCTGACTTAATTCAAATGGATGCTGTTATCAACCAAGGCGCATCTGGGGGGGCATTGGTAAATACCGCCGGCGAGCTAATAGGAATTAATAACGCCCGATACAACTCCGCTTTCGGTGATGGTGGTGAAGGGATCTATTTTGCCGTGCCCTATGAAAATGCACGCAAAGTGATGAAAACACTCATTCAAGAAGGCAAAGTGGTTCGTGGCTACATTGGTATTAGTGTTAACCCAAATTTCAGTGAAGAGCAGTCTTTATCAGGGATCTTAATTACAGACGTTGAAGCGGGAGGACCAGCAGCTTCAGCCGGCCTGAGACGCAATGATTTTCTGGTCGCTATTGACGGAGAGCCTGTTCGTACTGCTTCCGAAGGGCTGGACAGAGTAGCCAATAGCGAACCCGGTACCGAATTGGAAGTAGAGTTTTACCGTGGCAACAAACGCATGACAACCACGGTAACCGTTGCCGAGTTACCTCGTTAAAAGCAGACGGCGACTAAGCCGTCACTCGCTCAATATCAGCACCTAAACCTTGTAGTTTCTTTTCAATGCACTCATAACCACGGTCGATATGATAAATACGCTCGACGACCGTTTCTCCAGTCGCTACCAGGCCTGCGATAACTAACGATGCCGAAGCGCGTAAATCAGTACACATAACTTCAGCGCCGGTTAGTTCTTCTACACCATGGCATAAGGCAGTATTGCCTTCCGACTCTACATTTGCACCCATACGCCTTAGCTCAGGAATGTGCATAAACCGGTTTTCAAAAATCGTTTCACGAATACCTGCGGTGCCCTCTGCAATTGCATTTAATGCACAAAACTGGGCTTGCATGTCAGTCGGAAAAGCCGGGTGAGGCGCGGTAATAATATTCACCGCTTTGGGGCGTCCCTGACTTTTTAGCGTGATCCAGTCTTCACCTTTTTCGACCTCAGCGCCAGCTTCTTCCAGTTTTTTCAGTACAGCATCCAGACTGGCCGGGTCTGTGTTTTCGCACCGTATAGACCCACCTGTTGCCAAAGCTGCAACCAAAAAGGTACCGGTTTCAATACGGTCGGGCATGACGCTGTATTCTCCGCCATGCAATTTTTCCACGCCAGTAATATGAATGGTATCGCAACCAGCGTCGCGCACATTCGCACCCAGGCTGTTCAGAAAGTTTGCTAAGTCGATAACCTCAGGCTCGCGAGCCGCGTTCTCAATTACCGTTTCACCTTCTGCCAATACCGCCGCCATCATCAGATTTTCAGTACCAGTAACACTGACGGTATCTAATAAAATTTCCGCGCCCTTCAAACGGCCTTCGACAGATGCCTTAATGTAGCCATTTTCAACATCAATGTGTGCCCCCATTTTGCGTAAACCTTCAATATGAAGATTAACGGGACGGGCTCCTATCGCGCAGCCACCCGGAAGCGAGACTTCGGCTTTTCCGGTTTTCGCCAATAGTGGTCCCAAAACCAGAATAGACGCCCGCATCGTTTTTACTAAGTCATAAGGCGCTTTAAAATGATTCAGTGTGGTTGGGTCGATAGTCACACTGTTATCGTTCAGGCTACTGTGACAAATGCCAAGGCAGTCTAACAACTCCAAGGTTGTATCAACGTCATGTAAATCGGGAACATTGGATAACATGACTTTATCAGAAGGCAAAAGCGACGCCATTAAGATAGGCAAAGCCGCGTTTTTTGCACCGGAGATTTTGACCGAACCGGACAAAGGCTGCCCACCCCGTATTTTAAATTTATCCATCAACTAACCAACAACCTTATGGCATCATTAATTTTTTATCACGCGCCCAGTCTTCAGGCGTGTAAGCTTTAATTGAAACTGCGTGAATAGAGCCATCCGCAATTAAGGGGTTTAGTGGGCCATAAACAGCTTGCTGACGCTTAACCCGGCTCATGTCTTTAAAGTCTTCACTGACAGCGATAATTTCAACATTAGCACCTTCGGCTTTGACCAGTAATTCTTCCAGTGAAAGTGCCTCGTTAAGCAAAGTTTTCAATTCTTCAGTATTCATTTTTATCTGCCGTTAGCTTAAAAGTGAGTAATGCCGCCTAGCTTAACGAAAGCAACGACTCGACGCCACTAACGCGGGCAATTTGTTTCAACTGTTCAGAAGCACCAATACACGTCAGAGGCCCTTTACCATCACCTACTAACTTAAGAATCTCAAGTAAGAAGGCAACCCCGGCTGTATCGATCACATCCACATCCGTTAAATCAACTTTCGTTTCCGGGCCTATCGACCAACCTTTTCGCTGAGACCAGAGTTTGGCAACACTATGGCGAGTCAATGAGCCGCTAAAAACCAGCGTTTTATCACTACTCACTTTAACTGATGTCAGGCCTGTCTGCTGAGCGCTCATTAAATTCCCTCTGTCGGATTTTCAACTTCGTCATCGGCCTTGATAGGCTCAGAAGCTTTCTTCTCAATCAGCTCTATTGTCTTATCTATGCCATTAGCCCGAATAACCGATGAAATTTCGCTTTGCTTACTGTTAAGCAGACTCACACCTTCCACAACCAAGTCATAAGCTTTCCAAATTTCTTCATCCGAGTCATAGCGAATACGAAAATCCAGACGAATTTCAGGACGCCCTTCTTCTTTTACCCGGGTGCGCACAATTGCAGTGCGCGCATCGTCGGCTAAATCATTGCTGGGCTCAAAGCTGACGCTGTGCTTACTCTCATCGTACTGTGTGAATGCGCGCGCATAAGTCGCTACTAAATAATCGTAAAATGCACGGTAGAAACGTTCTCGTTGCTGCTTCGTGGTATCACGCAGATAACGACCCAATACTTTCTTAGAAGCATACAAACTATCGACATAAGGCATCATCTCATCTTCGACGATTTCCTTCAGATAGTTAGGGTCCTCATCAATTTTGTCCCTATCGGATGCGATACGGTCAAAAGTTGTTTCAGCAACTTCTTTTAGTAGTTCATGTGGATTCTCGTTTCGTATTAAATCAGCCGATGCCGATGCTACAAACAGGAGCATCGCCAACGTTGCTGTTACCCATTTATTTACTGCCATGGTGCTCTCCTTACAACCTAATCGTTACCCTGACTAAACAAGAACTGGCCTATTAAATTCTCCAGTACAAGTGCAGATTTCGTGTCTGTAATCATGTCCCCGTCTTCCAGCATATCAACGCTGTCATCAATAAAGCCGGGTTCCAGTCCGAGATATTGCTCACCTAACAGACCAGAGGTTAGTACCGACAAGGTGCTGGTTTCAGAAAACTGGTCATACTCTTTACTGATAGTCATTTCAACGCGCGGCTCATAGTAGTCGCCCGATAGAGAAATATCGGTAACACGACCAACAACAACGCCCCCAACCTTGACCGGAGAGCGGACTTTCAGGCTACCAACATTGTCAAACTTTGCGTACAGGGTGTAAGTATCACCCGATGTCGTCATGGTGCCGCTCGCTGCTCTTAATGCGATAAAGAACAAAGCTAAAATTCCGACGACAACGAAAACGCCTACCCATAACTGTGTTTTTCTTGATTCCATGGTTATCCACCAAACATGATAGCTGTAAGAATAAAATCGAGTCCTAAGATTGCCAGCGATGCCGTCACTACAGTTGACGTTGTCGCGGCACTGATTCCCGCCGAGGTTGGCACTGCACGATAGCCCTTATACAAGGCTATCCAGGTAACAACAAAAGCAAATACGATTGACTTAATAATGCCGTTGAGTAAGTCGTCCTGCCAATCAACCGCTGACTGCATTACTGACCAAAAAGCACCTTCATCAACGCCCAGCCAGCCAGAACCAACCAGGTAACCACCATAAATACCAACAGCTGAAAACATCAGCGCCAGCAATGGCATACTGACTAAGCCGGCCCAAAAGCGCGGAGCAACAACACGACGCAGCGGATCAACCGCCATCATCTCCAGACTGGACAATTGCTCAGTTGCTTTCATCAAGCCGATTTCTGCTGTTAAAGCAGAACCAGCACGGCCGGCAAAAAGCAGACCGGTGACAACAGGCCCCAATTCACGCAATAACGATAAAGCCACCATGGGGCCAAGACTCTGCTCAGCGCCATAATCAACCAAAATAGTATAGCCCTGAAGGCCTAGAACCATTCCTATAAACAAGCCGCTGACAATCACAATGAGCATTGATAGTACGCCGACAACGTACATTTGCTTCACAAACAACGGCCAGGACTTGCTCGGTTGAGGCTTGCCAATAATCGCGCTCATTAACATGGCCAATGCGTATCCAATGCCCGCCAGACTGTCTAAGACTTGTCGCCCGATAGACTGTAAAAACTGGATCATGCCTCGCCCCTTAACAAGTCTGTCGTAAAATCATCGTCCGAATAATGAAATGCGACCGGGCCGTCGGGCGCACCTTTTAAAAACTGCTGGATAATTGCGGTGTCGTTCTCCCGCAACACGTCTGGCGTGCCCTGACCGACCACCTTTTTATCAGCAATGACGTAGGCATAATCAGCGATAGACAACACTTCTTTTACGTCATGGGACACAACAATAGATGTAAGCCCCAGTGATTCATTCAGAGATTTAATGAGTTTTACAATCACGGCCATAGAAATAGGATCCTGGCCCGCAAACGGCTCATCGTACAAAATAAGGTCGGGGTCTAATGCTATAGCCCTTGCTAAAGCCGCTCGGCGAGCCATACCCCCGGATAACTCCGAAGGCATTAAGTGACGGGCACCGCGCAGGCCTACGGCCTCAAGTTTCATTAATACAACGCTACGAATGAGCTCTTCCGGTAAGTCCGTATGTTCGCGCAGCGGAAACGCCACATTTTCGTAAACCGACATGTCGGTAAAAAGAGCGCCACTTTGAAACAACATGCTCATACGCTTTCGCAATTGGTACAGCGCATCGCGTTTTAACTTGGGAACTTCTTCACCGGCGACTTTAATGCTGCCACTGTCAGGCTTAAGCTGCCCGCCAATCAGACGCAGCAACGTGGTCTTGCCGATTCCGCTGGGGCCCATTACAGCAACCATTTTGCCTTTGGGAACAGTAAGCGACAAGCCGTCATAAACCCGGTGGCTTCCATGCGCGAAAGTTAGATCCTTAAGTTCTACCAAATTTGTCACGACAATTTCCTGTTAGGAGTTTCCATGCCATTATTTTAGCGGCATTCGGCATAACCTGATACCGATAAAGTGTTGCAAATCTTATCAGCGAATCGATTCAATTTCTGTCAATTCATCGACAAGTTTCAGTAAATATTGTGCAAAGTCCTCGCGTTCATGCACGCAGGCATCGCATAAGTTTAGCTGTTCAAACAAACGAGCACCATGAACAGCATAGAACAGGGTCTTACCGACTTTTTTGCCGGCGATACGTTCAAGTCGCTGCAAAGTAACAGCAATATGCTCTTTTAGCGGCCCCAGCAGCTCAGGGTTGGTTGCAGCGGCCGCCAGCATGCCACTACCCAGGCGTGAACATTCGGCGTCAGTATCAAGAGCTGCTAGTAAGATACTTTTTAACTCCCCTTTTGGGTCATCGCTAAATTGTTGATGATAGGACTCACGTAAAGCTTCATACCTTTCAACTCGTCGTTTGAGCATAGCCTGTAATAAACAGTCTTTACTGTTGAAATGGTAGAGCAACCCGCCTTTACTTATTCCTGTCACCTGGCTTAAAGCATCAAACGTCAGGTGTGCAGCCCCTTCTGCCGCAACCAGCTGGTCTGCCGCATCCAGAATGACTTCCCTGTTACTGGGTCGTCCTGCTCCTTTTTTCTCTACCATAACGTCTTCACTTTACCTGTAGTCACTTTATTAACCGTCTGGTTGGTATAGTAATTATTTTTACAATAAAATACAAGATTTACCTGAGTACGGTAGGCAGAGTTGTATTGAATGACGTATTATACAAGGCAAAAGCACAACGCCAGAGGCATGACAATGAAGCAAGTAACCCAGAATTTTCGGCTGCTGGGCGAACAGGTACTGGATATCGAAAAGAAAGCGATTGAAGGTTTATACCAATATTTAGATGATAACTTTGATGCTGCCTGCCAAACGCTGTTTAACTGCAAAGGTCGGGTTATCGTTACCGGCATGGGAAAGTCCGGCCATATTGGCGGGAAAATAGCCGCAACACTTGCCTCTACCGGCACGCCTGCTTTTTTTGTTCATCCGGGCGAAGCCAGTCACGGTGACCTCGGCATGGTGGCAGCCCAGGACGTGGTTATTGCCATATCAAACAGCGGCGAAACAGCCGAAGTACTGAACATTATTCCGGTCATAAAACGCCTTGGTGTTCCCTTAATATCAATGACCGGCAAACCGGACTCCACTCTGGCAAGACTTGCCGACACCCATGTTTGTATTGCGGTTGAGCAAGAGGCGTGCCCACTGGGCTTGGCGCCAACAGCCTCTACCACAGCAACGTTGGTTATGGGTGATGCATTTGCCGTCGCTCTGCTAAACGCCCGCGGCTTTACCGCCGATGATTTTGCCTTGTCTCACCCTGGTGGCTCTTTAGGCAAACGATTGTTGCTTCGCCTGCACGATGTCATGCACACAGGCGACAGAGTTCCGATGATTCCGGCTGACGCTATTATCAGTGATGCCTTGTTAGAAATGTCGCGCAAAGGCCTGGGCATGACCGCTGTAGTGGATGAAAATAATCGCCTGGCCGGTATCTTCACCGATGGTGATTTGCGCCGCATTCTGGATAACCGGGTGGATGTCCACAAAACACCAATAGCTGATGTTATGACCCGTTCCTGTACGACCGCTAATGCAGATATGTTGGCCGCAGAAGCATTAAAACTGATGCAGGACCGCAAAATTAACGGGCTTATCATCACCAATGATGATGGTCAGCCGTGTGGAGCGATGAATATGCATGACTTACTACAGGCGGGAGTACTCTAATGGAGTGTGTTAATACTTGGTACGGTGATATTGATAAAAGCCTGTTTAGCCGTTTTTCCGAAATTAAGTTACTGGTACTGGATGTGGACGGCGTTTTTTCTGACGGTCGAATCTATTTAGGCAACGACGGTGAGGAACTCAAGGCATTTCACACCCGTGATGGATTTGGCATGAAAGCGTTAAAAAAGTCCGGTGTTGAGACCGCGGTCATAACCGGCAGAACCTCACGCATTGTCGAACACCGCATGGAACATTTAGATGTTGGTCACATTTATCAGGGCCAGAACGACAAAACAGCTGCTTTTAATGAGCTGCTGAAGAAATTGGGGTTGAGCACCGAGCAAGTCGCCTATGTGGGAGATGACACCCCCGACTTAGCTCTGATTAAGGCAGCCGGCCTGGGTATTGCAGTACAGGATGCTCACGCTTCGGTGCAGCAGCAAGCCGATTATATTACCCGTTGTCACGGTGGATACGGAGCGGTACGCGAAGTCTGCGATCTCATCATGCTCAGTCAGGGCCAACTGCACCTGGCAACAGGAGCCAGTGTGTGAGCCGACGAGTTACTGTCATTCTTATTCTGCTATTCGGTGCCGGGCTTTTGCTTGTCTGGCGCCCTTTTGGTGATGATGCAGACGACAATAATGCTACCGCAACCCGCATGATGCGACCGGATTTCACTGCTTTTGGTCTGGAAACCCGCATTTTTGAGAGTGACGGCTTACTCGCACATAAAATCAAGTCAGAGAAGATGTCGCATTATAATCAAATAGGCTTAACCGAACTCGAGCAGCCTACGTACACTGTCTTCTCAGAACAAGGTGACGAAATTTGGGAGGTTAGCTCTGCACAAGGGACTTTCTACGATGATCAAACTCTTATTTTAGAGCGCGATGTTGAAATCCTTGCGTTAGAGCCTGATACTCGAATTAAACAAGTGTTAACCGAATACCTGATTGTTGATTTGAAAAATCAATCAATGAGCACCGAACACCCGGTGAGCATTCACGGACCCCGGCTATTAATTCGTGGTAACGGAATGAGTGCTGACCTGAAAGCTGAACGAATGGAGCTAAAAAGACATGTTAAAACAATTTTCCAGCCTGCTGAGTAGTTTTACTCTTATTGCCTTGGTGCCTTGTGCAGTTATGGCTCAGGGTAAGTCCGACTTTAGTCAGCCTATGGAGGTAGAGTCGAGCCAGGAAGAGCTGGACATTAAAAACAACCGGCTAGTTTTAACGGACAATGTCATTATTCGTCAGGGATCGTTATTAATCAGAGCAGACAGACTTGAAGCCTCGGCCAGCGAGAATGCAGAACAAGCCGATACTTTTGTTGCAGAAGGCACTCCTGCTACTTACAGCCAGACTCTGGATGATGGCAATAAGATAAACGCAGAGGCCAACAAAATTACCTATTTTCAATCGGAACAGCGCCTGGAGCTTAGCGGAAAAGCCCGTATTTCTCAGGGTAGCAGCAGTTCCAGTGGTGATCTCATCACCTATGATTTAGACAAACAAACCATAACCGCGACCAGTTCCGGTGAAGAAGACAGTCGCGTCATCACCATTTTTACGCCAAAGGCAAAAACTGACTCCAACGAGAAAAATAACGAGAACCCTTAATATGGCAACCTTACGAGTTAAACACTTAGCCAAAAGCTATAAAAGTCGCCAGGTTGTTAAAGACGTTAGCCTGGAGGTGAGCCAGGGACAGGTTATTGGATTATTAGGGCCTAATGGAGCCGGTAAAACAACCACCTTTTATATGATTGTCGGACTGGTTAACAGCGATAAAGGCCAGATTTTACTGGATGATAACGACCTCACTTTATTACCAATGCATGAGCGGGCGCGCAGAGGTATTGGTTACCTGCCACAGGAAGCTTCTATTTTCAGAAAGCTCACCGTACGTGACAACCTGATGGCCATTTTAGAAACCCGCAAAGCGTTATCAGACAACGACAGAGAAGAACAGCTCGATGCCTTACTCGAAGAGTTTAATATTGGGCACATTGCCAACAGCCAGGGAATGAGTCTGTCAGGCGGTGAGCGCCGACGGGTTGAAATAGCCAGGGCCCTGGCAGCAGAGCCCACTTTTATTCTTTTAGATGAGCCTTTCGCTGGTGTCGACCCCATATCCGTCATTGATATCAAAAAAATCATTGAGCATTTAAAGCAACGCGGTATTGGCGTATTGATTACCGACCATAATGTTCGTGAAACCCTATCGGTTTGTGAACACGCCTATATCGTTAGTCATGGCGAACTTATTGCCAGCGGGGATGCAGAAAGTATATTATCGAATCAACAGGTTAAAGACGTTTACCTCGGTGAGCAGTTCACCTTATAACGTGAAACCGGGACAGTCATTATGAAGCAAAGTCTGCAGCTAAAAATTGGTCAGCATCTGACCATGACGCCACAACTTCAACAGGCCATTCGCCTGCTGCAGCTTTCCTCGCTCGATCTTCAGGCTGAAATTCAGGATGCACTGGACAGTAATCCTCTATTAGAAGTTGAAGGCGATGCCAGCAACGAAGCTGACAATTCCGAAACCCGAAATATCGAAGAGCGGGATGACAGTCAGCGAGAAACCTCAGACGTTATAAAAACTCAGGAAATGCCGGACGAGTTACCGGTAGACAGCAGTTGGGATGACACCTACTCCAGCCAGACACCGGTTAATGGGGCCGCGTCCTCTGGTAAGTCTTTTGACGGTGACTTTGAAGTTTACCAGGGCTCGACCAGTGAGTCGTTGCAAGATCACTTACTTTGGCAAATGCAGCTTTCCCACTTTTCTGAGGAAGACACCGCCATAGCTGAAGCCATTATCGAAGCCATAGACGACAACGGCTATCTAATGGTCGATGTTGATGAGATTATTGAAGCGGTGCGCCTTCCGGAGGTGGAAGCCGAAGAAGTTTGTATGGTGCTTAAACGCATTCAGCACTTCGACCCAATAGGTGTGGGAGCACGCAGCGTCAGCGAATGCCTTGCCATCCAATTGCGGCAACTTAGCGACGACACTGAGTACAAAGAGGTTGCTCTATGTTTAGTGACTGAACATATGGATTTACTGGGCAGCCGGGACTTTCGCACCATTCAGCGTAAATTAAAGCTCTCGGAAGACGACTTGCGTCAAACCATGCGCTTGATTCAGCAGTTGCACCCCCACCCGGGTGAGCAAGTTGCACAACAACCCGTTGAATATGTCATTCCTGATGTTGCTGTGACAAAAAAAAATGGGCGTTGGATGGTCGAATTGAACCCCGACAGCGTACCTAAATTAAAGGTCAATGAAGAATACGCGGCCTTGAGTAAAGCAGCTAAGTCAGTAGCCGACAGCCAGTACATAAAAAACCACACGCAGGAAGCGCGTTGGTTTATAAAAAGCCTGGAAAGTCGCAATGATACTTTGCTGAAAGTTGCCAACTGCATAGTGCAACGCCAACAAGGCTTTTTTGAACATGGCGAAGAAGCCATGAAGCCTATGGTTTTAAACGATGTCGCCGAAGCGGTGGATATGCACGAAAGCACCATTTCGCGGGTGACAACACAGAAATACTTACACTGTCCGCGGGGCGTGTTTGAGTTAAAATACTTTTTCTCAAGTCATGTCAGTACTGAGGGCGGTGGTGAGTGTTCAAGCACTGCAATACGTGCTTTAATTAAGAAGATGGTCGCTGCAGAAAACCGCAGTAAACCGTTAAGTGACAGCAAAATTGCTGAACTGATAGCTGAACAAGGTATCCAAGTAGCAAGGAGGACAATTGCGAAGTATCGGGAATCGTTAAACATTCCATCATCGAGCCAACGCAAAAGTCTTTTGTAACTTTGTTAACTGCAAGAAGGAAGACGTTATGCAAATTAATTTGACCGGTCACCACATCGATATTACCGAAGCTTTACGTGACTACGTAGACACAAAATTTGCCAAGCTGGAACGACATTTTGACCACATTACTAATGTTCACGTCATCCTAAATGTTGAAAAAACGATTCAAAAAGCGGAAGCTACGCTGCACGTGAATGGCGGTGAAATTTTTGCCGACGCAAAACACGACGATATGTACGCGGCCATCGACGGTTTAATCAATAAGCTGGACCGTCAGGTGATTAAACACAAAGAAAAAATGAAACAACATTAATCCATGCAACTGAGTGAATTGTTAAGCCCCGACTGCACCAAGTGTGCAGTCGAGGGCGCAAGTAAAAAAAGACTGCTTGAAACCATTAGTCAAATCGTAGCTCCTAAGTTGTCCGGCATTACCCGCCATGACATTTTTGAGAGCCTATTGAACCGTGAGCGTTTGGGCAGTACGGGAATTGGCTTAGGTATCGCAATTCCTCATGGCCGATTACCCAATGCTAACCACCCGGTTGCGGTATTACTCACGCTAGATGAGCCGATTGAATTTGACTCTATCGACAATCAACCCGTCGATATTATCTTCGCGCTTCTGGTACCAGAGTCCGAACACGAAAACCATCTGCAGACTTTAGCTTCTGTCGCTCGCCGTATGAATGACAAAGACTGCACACGTGCATTACGCCAGGCTGACTCCGACAAAGACTTATACCAATTATTTATTGGCGAAGGTGAGCAGTCGCCATGCAACTGATCATTGTTAGTGGTCGTTCCGGTTCAGGTAAAACCATCGCGCTGCGGGTCCTTGAGGATTTAGGTTTTTACTGCGTCGATAATTTACCCATAAGCCTGCTACCTACGTTAGTCCATGCCGTTATCGAGCAATACCAGAAAATTGCCATTAGCATTGATGTTCGTAACTTACCCGAACACTCCGAAGAACTGCTGGATTCACTCAACTTTTTGCCTAAAGGCGTAGAGCCCGAAATTCTGTTCATTGATGCAGACGACAACACCTTATTGAAACGTTTCGGTGAAACCCGGCGACTACACCCGCTCTCGCAAAAAGAACTGCCTTTACTGGAAGCGCTGCAAACCGAGCATAAGATGCTTGAGCCTATTATGGAGCGTGCCACCTGGCGTCTCGACAGTAGCGACTTGTCACTGCACCAGCTGAGCGAACAGGTTACTGAGCGTGTGCTTGGCCGCGCAGATAAAAAACTCATTATTGTTTTTCAGTCATTTGGCTTTAAATATGGCTTACCCAAAGATGCCGACTTTGTTTTTGACGCACGAATTTTACCGAACCCACACTGGCAACCTGAGCTAAAGTTGTTAACGGGGTTGGATACCGATGTACAACTCTTCTTCCGCCAACAACCTTTAGTCACTAAGTTTATCTATCAGCTGGAAAACTTTCTCGACACCTGGTTACCGCATTTTCAGCGCAGCAACCGAAGTTATCTGACTATTGCCACCGGCTGCACTGGTGGTCAGCACCGTTCAGTTTATATCTCTCAGCAGCTAGCCGAGCGCTTTGAACAAAAAGACCTAAAGGTTCAGGTCAGACATCGGGAGTTAAAGCAAAATGGATAAAGTTTGCAGAGACCTGATTATTCGCAATAAACTGGGTCTGCATGCTCGCGCCGCAACCAAGTTGGCTCAATTAACACAAGAATTTGATTCAACCATAACGGTGCGACAAGGCGAACAATGCGTGAATGCCGCCAGTGTAATGTGTCTCATGCTACTGGCCAGTCAACAGGGCAAATCTGTTGAAGTGTGTGCTGAAGGAAAAGATGCACAAGCGGCGCTGGATGCTGTTAGTACGTTATTTGAAGATCGCTTCGAGGAAGACGAATAAACATGATTGCGGAACTGTCCGACAAAGAATATGCCATGCAGCGCATCCAGGAGGTTAACTCCGCGCTGTCCGATGGCATGTTCGTTGCTGCCCGCCGTATGCTGCATAATATGCCGGCATGTGACGTGGCACTGTTGTTGGAGTCTTCACCACCGAAAAGCCGTTCCATTGTCTGGAAACTGGTCGATGTTGAAGAACACGGTGAAATTCTTGAAGAACTGAACGAAGAAGTTCAGAAAGACATTATTCGCCAAATGGCACCGGAGAACCTTGCCGCTGCCACCGAAGGCATGGACACCGATGACCTGGCCTACGTTTTGCGTGGCTTACCTGAGCCAGTCTATCAGGAAGTTCTGAAGTCCATGGACGAGAGCGACCGTGAACGTGCGGAAACAGCGCTCTCATACGCCGAAGACAGCGCTGGTGGTATCATGAACACCGATACTATTACCCTGCGCTCAGACGTCACCATAGACGTTGTCCTGCGTTACTTGCGTCTTAAAGGCGAACTGCCCGAAGCGACAGACAAACTCTATGTTGTCGACCGCAATGAAAAAGTCACCGGTGAGATATCTCTGACTCAACTACTGACCGTTGACCCGAGCCGCCGTATTGATGAGATTATGTCGTCTGACATTACGACCATACCCGTCGATATGGAAGAAACCGAGGTCGCGAAGCTATTCGAACGCCATGACTGGGTATCCGCGCCGGTTGTCGACAGTGACCAGCAGCTTGTCGGTCGTATTACCATCGATGACGTGGTCGATATTATTCGCGAAGAAGCCCAGCACTCTATGTTGAGTATGGCGGGTCTGGAAGATGACGAAGATACCTTCGCCCCCGTATTAAAAAGTACCCGACGCCGGACAGTCTGGCTGGCGGTGAACTTAGTTACGGCGTTACTCGCCGCTATGGTCAGTTCCTTATTTGAAGATATTTTAGCGCAAATGGCGGTACTGGCTATTCTGAACACCATTGTGCCCAGTATGGGTGGTATCGCTGGTAGTCAGACACTGACGCTGGTGATACGAGGTATGGCTCTGGGCCATATAGGAACCAGTAACTCCCGATGGCTTATCGGTAAAGAGTTGGCTATTGGTTTCTTAAACGGCATTATTTGGTCGGTGCTGATTGCGGCTGTCGTCGCGCTGTGGAAGCAAGACTGGTTAGTCGGTGGGATTATCGCCTTTGCAATGATGATGAACCTGGTAGCTGCCGCGTTGGCCGGTGCGACCATACCACTTGTTCTTAAGCGCTTTAATATTGATCCGGCTCTGGCGGGCGGGGTTATCCTCACAACCGTGACTGACGTTGTCGGTATCTTTGCCTTCCTTGGCTCAGCAACCTTATTACTGTCTTAAATCTTTTTAGTTTAATTACCGGCAACACTCATTTGCTCTAACAACACAGAGCCGGTATGCAGCGCATGGCGCTCATCGGTGTCATTACCTATGGCAACAATGTTCGCCAGCATGTCTTTTAAGTTACCGGCAATAGTGACTTCTTCTACCGGATATTGAATTTCTCCGTTTTCAACCCAGAAGCCGGCGGCGCCACGTGAGTAGTCACCGTTGACCATATTCACGCCCTGGCCCATTAGCTCAGTTACCAGCAAACCAGTACCCATTTTCTTGCACAATTGTGCTAAAGAATTATCCTGCTGTGTAACTCGCCAATTGTGAATACCTCCAGCGTGCCCGGTTGGCTGCATACCCAATTTACGCGCGGCGTAACTGGCTAACAGGTAAGTCTGCAAAACACCGTCGGTAATAATATTCTGCTCTTTTGTCGCCAGGCCTTCTGCATCGAATGGCGAGCTCGCCAGGCCACCAATAATGTGTGGTTTTTCCTGAATATTAAGCCACTCGGGCAGTACCTGTTTACCGAGCTGATCAAGCAGGAAGCTGGATTTACGATACAAATTGCCACCGCTGATTGCGCTCACCAAGTGTCCGAACAAACTTCCGGCAATGTCTGCCCGGAAAATAACCGGCACTTTAGCGGTTGGTACTTTGCGTGCTCCTAAGCGGGACAAGGTTTCTGCAGCGGCCTCTTCGGCAACGCTTTCGGCAGATTTAAGTTCCTGCATCTTACGCGCAACAGAATAGCTCATGTCGCGCTGCATCTTGTCGCCCTCTTTGGCGATTAAAACGCAACTGAGGTTATGCCGGGACTGTAAATAGCCACCGATAAAACCATGACTATTACCGTAAACCCGAAAGCCGGTATGGCTGCCGTAATGCGCGCCGTCTGAATTAACAATACGCTCGTCCAGATTCAAAGCATGTTTCTCACAAGCCAGAGCCTGTTCAATAGCATACTCAGCGCTCTGATCACCCGGGTGGCACAAGTCCAGATCGGGCACATCGGTAGCCATTAATTCTGCCGGAGCCAAGCCATTGTATGGATCCGGAGAAGTGAACCGAGCAATATCACAGGCTTTATCAACTGCCGCACTAATTGCTTGCTCAGACAGGTCAGTGGTTGATGCCGAACCTTTCTGGTGTCCACGGTAAACACTAATACCCAGCGCACCGTCCTGATTAAACTCTACGGTTTCAACTTCTCCCAGGCGTGTGCCCACTGAAATACCTGAACTGTGGCTTATTGAACACTCGGCAGAACTGACACCTTTGGCCTCAGCCAGACGCAGCGCTTCTTTTACCGCAGTCTCTACCTGCTTCATTTGAACCTGTAAGTCACTCAGTTGTACTATCAAAAAACTCTCCTCACTGCTAAACTGACGGCTTTGTAGCGCTAATGAATCGAACTTATGCCTAAACGCCCAGCCGAAAATCCTGAACAATCTGACGACTTCGTCAGCAAGTCCCAAAAAAAACGCGAAATGGCGGAACGCCAGGAGCTTGGGACTCAACTTGTCAATTTAACCGACAGCCAGTTAGCAAAAATGCCACTGGATGATGAGCTGCGCGATGCCGTTTTACTTGCCCATAAAATTCGCAACAAGCACGAAGGCTACCGACGCCAGCTTCAATTTATTGGCAAGCTCATGCGCTTACGTGATATTGCGCCTATTGAGCAAGCTCTAAATAATCTAAAAAATGCGCATCAACAGCAGACTTCTATCTTCCACGAGATTGAAACCACTCGCGATAAGCTGCTGCATGAAGGCGACGACGCTCTGCAAGCATTTATTGAGGAGCATACTCATGCTGACCGCCAAAAACTGCGTCAGTTAATCCGCCTTGCAGAGAAGCAAAAAGCGGAACAAAAACCGCCTGTTGCCGCTCGTCAACTCTTCGTCTATTTACGTGAACTGCTTGCCTAGCCGCAGGCAGTTCGGTTATTCCGTACCACCTACGGTCATTGAATCCAGTTTCAGGGTTGGCTGACCAACGCCTACGGGTAAACTTTGCCCATCTTTACCGCAAACGCCCACACCTTCGTCCAGCGATAAATCATTCCCAACCATAGACACTTGTGCCATGGCTTCTGGTCCGTTACCAATAAGTGTTGCACCTTTTAATGGTGTGGTGATTTTCCCGTCTTCAATTAAATAAGCTTCAGACGCAGAAAAAACGAACTGCCCTGAAGTAATATCGACCTGGCCACCCGCAAACTGGGGGGCGTAAATCCCTTTTTTCACACTACCGATAATCTCTTCCGGACTGTGCTCGCCGGCGAGCATATAGGTATTGGTCATTCGCGGCATCGGCAGATGAGCAAAGCTTTCGCGGCGTCCGTTTCCGGTCGTTGCCTGACCCATTAAACGCGCATTCATTTTGTCCTGCATGTAACCGCGCAGCACGCCATTCTCAATCAATACGTTGTAACCACTCGGCGTGCCTTCGTCATCAATACTCATTGAGCCACGGCGATCACTCAGTGTGCCGTCATCGACAATAGTGCAAAGTGGTGAAGCCACTTGCTCGCCAATTTTACCGGAATAAGCGGATGACCCTTTACGATTAAAGTCACCTTCTAAACCATGGCCAACCGCTTCATGCAACAGCACACCCGGCCAACCCGATCCCAGAACCACCGGCATATTGCCCGCAGGTGCCGGCTTTGCTTCTAAATTAACGAGCCCCTGACGTACAGCTTCTTCAGCAAAACGCTGCCAACGCGCGTTACCGCTTTTTTCTTCCAGGAAAAACTCATATCCTACACGCGCTCCACCACCGGCGCTTCCGCGCTCGCGGCGGCCGTTTTGCTCGGTGATGACAGAGCAATTTAGACGAATTAAGGGGCGTTTATCCGTTCCCAGAGTACCGTCTGTTGCAGCGACCAGAACTTCATCGTAACTGCCACTAAGGCTCACGACGACCTGACTCACTCTTGAGTCCTGCGCACGTGCGTGGGCATCTACTTTTTTTAGTAATTCGATTTTTTCATCTTCAGATAAGGTATCCAGCGGGTTAAGCGCTTCATAGCGCGACTTTGCCTGCACCGATTTCAACGCCTGGACTTTTTTACTTTGTCCCTGACGGGCTATACCCCGGGCAGCTTCGCTGGTACGTTTAAGCGCATTCAAAGTAATTTCATCGGCGTACGCAAAACCGGTTTTTTCGCCTTGCACCGCGCGCACGCCCATACCGGTTTCTATATGAAACGCTCCGTCCTTAATAATGCCATCTTCCAGCACCCAGGACTCATTGACACTGTGTTGTAAATAAATATCAGCAAAGTCGATATCGCCGCTATAAAGGGTTGATAACGCGTTGCTTATTTCGTCTTGTGACAGTTCATAGTCAGTTAGTGTCATGTCTTTTGTACAACCTCAAATTGATTCTGTTGCGCCACCGGCATTTGCTTTCGAATGGATTCTACATCCGCTAAGTCAACGCTGGCTGAAATAATGCCTTCGCCCTGCTCCTGCTCGACCAGTATTTCACCCCAGGGGCTAACAATAATCGAGTGCCCATAGGTTTCGCGGCCATTCTCATGCTGTCCGACTTGGTTCGGCGCTACAATAAACACCTGCTGCTCAATAGCTCTGGCCCGAACTAACGCATGCCAGTGAGCCTTCCCTGTAACCTGGGTGAATCCGGAGGGTAAAACAATGATATCGGAGCCCGCCTGACGCAATGCTCTAAATAACTCTGGAAAGCGCAGATCATAACACACTGACATACCAACCACACCTAAGTCGGTTGCGGCTGTTACTACTTCAGTGCCGGGTTTCGTCCATTTTGACTCCCGGTATTTTTTGGTGTTATCTGCAACATCGACATCAAATAAATGAATTTTATCGTAGCGATTGACAATAGAACCGTCAGGCCCGAAGAGTAACGATGCCGCAGAGAAACGCTCACCTGCCGCTATGGGTATGGTGCCGGCAACCAGATAAATACCATGCGCTTTTGCCAGCGAAGCCAACTGTCGCTGTATTTCACCGTCCTGATAGGTTTCAGCCATGTCCAACTGCGCACGATCGCCAGCACCGAAGCAACAAAACGCTTCCGGCAACACCACCAGTTGCGGACGCGCAGCGGGAAGTCGCTCTAATAATTTAGCAACGGTGGTCAGATTATCTTGCGGATCCGGGCGACTGCTCATCTGCAGCGCCGTCAGTTGCACTTGTGTCATCATCTGCCTCGGAATCGGTTGAGTTCTCTTCCAATTCTGGCAAATCAACAGGGCGGCTGTCACGTTCTATTTCTTCAACTACCGGATCATCAATGGTTCCTGTCACCTGATACCGCAAGCGAGAAATGACTTTAGCGTCATGCAGTACCTTGTCAATAAACAAGGCGGCAAGGCCGCTGGGCGGGTTAACCATCCAGGCCAGGATAATAGGAAGGCTGGAAGTCACTTTAGGTGCATAAGTCAGATTATAGTTTAACTCGCCGGTGTTCATGTCTGTCCACCCGCGAATTTCCATATCGCCGGCGGAGCCTAATAGTTGCGCGTCATTGGTGTTGGCCACGCCGTCTTCAACCTGAACGCTCCCCGTTAAGTCAGTAAAGAACATTCCCTGAGAGAAGATGTCACGGAAATCCAGTGTCAACTTACGAAGAATGCTGTCCAGACTCAGCATAGAAAACAAACGCGCACCACCATCACTGACTTCGGCCAAATAACCTTTCTCTAAATCCCATTTAATTTCACCATTGAGTGACTCCCACTCGAACTGATGTAGATGGTCTTGCCAATTCAAATCAAAATCAATGACCGCCGCGCTGTCCCTTATTGCGGTTTCCAAACCATAATCGCGTAATAAATCGCCCAAATCTTCGCTACTTAGGCTACCGGACAAAGAGCTGAATCCCCGCTCTTCTGAATGCCGCCAGAACCCTGTCAGTGTCAGCTCATCACTGTCTTTTTTAAGCGTCATTTTTTCAATACTGAAGCCGTCATCAAGAGGACTAAGAATCAACTCTACTTCACCTAAGTCTTTTTCATCGATACGGCAACTACGGCACAGAAAATTCAATGGAGGGACTTTTTCAAGCCAGCTCCAGTTCGTTTCATCCGATTCCTCCGGTAATTCAAAACCCGTGCTTAAGGCTAAATAATCCGCTCTAATGCTGATACCTTGCTGCACAAAATTCTCGGGGATTGTCGCGCTTAGCACGGCGTTATTCGCGTCTACGCGGGCTTGCCAGCCTGACTCACCAGGCCATACCTGGATATCGGCCTGATTAAATTTCTGCTGCCCCCAACGCAACTGAGGTGTTTCAATACTAATAGAGTCCGGCAACCACCCATCACCACTGCTCTGCTGTTCACTATCAACACCTGCTCCCTCTGCCAGAGCATAGATAACTGAGTACCACTGTCCAATATCCGCTTGAGGTAACTCCGCATTCACAGCAAACCCGGTAAAATTGCCCGGCTCATCTGCTGAAGATACTTCTCCGACATTCAATACGGCTTGCTGCCATCCGTTACTACCAGGCTGCCAAAGGCTGTCCCAGCTAAGACGCTCATCGATATTGGCGCGCAGTCGCAGTTGGTCACCGTTTCCATTGAGACGAACGGAGAGCTGCCACCCCTCTCCAAAGTCCTTTTGCAAAGGTTCGGGCAGTGAGGTTTCCAGACCCGTCAAATCAAACTGTGACTCGAGTTCAACACCAACATCTTCGTTACTAAGGCGCAAAACTAAGTCCGCTTCACCGTTAACCGCACCATAGAAAAACGGTTCCCATTGCGGGTAAGGGAGTTGTTCAAACAAAGGCTCGCTTTGCCAGTCTATTGCCGTAGTGATATCGAGCAGGTACTCCTCATCACTTAACTCACCAGACACCTGAGTATCTATTGGCATTCCATACCAGTTTAAACGTAAACCCTCGGTGCTGACGCTACTGTTCTCTACCGTTAATTGCCCGTTCGTTATGTCAAAGGTCTGCTGTAATGCCTCAACGGTAATTGAAACCCCTTGCAGCGGCGTGCTGACTTCTACCGCCACTTCACGAGAACCATTAAACGGAATGTCTAATTCAAACGCCCCCTCAACCTCACCTTTAGGGTTAAGCTGCAATAGGGTTTCAGTCACGCTATCAAGCGGAGACTGTTCAAAAACAGGAAGTAAAGATTCAGCCTTACCACTCACATTCGCCTGTACTTGCAAGCCCTGCTCCGCATCCGTTAAATCAGGAATTTGGGCATCAACCTGCTTCACCTGTACTTCGTTAATGTGGCCGGCATTTGCTGACATCCGCAAGGCTTTATTATAGAAATCTAATTTTATGGGGGCGTTTTCTAACGGCAACCAATTCGGTTGAAACTGGTAGGTCAGAGCATCGAAGTCAACACGCGCGTTGAAAACGCCATTCTGTTTTTCCCCCGGAAACTCATTGACCGGCCCACGCCATAGTACTTCAAGACCTTTGGCCTCACCGGATACTAAAGCATTAGTGAGGTAATCTTTAACGCCCTGCCCCATAACTGAGGGGAGCAATGTCCGCGCTGTTGAGACAGAAAAAGGTTGTTGGGTTGACAGTAGCGCATCAACTTGAGGGGTATCCGCTCCGTTACCAGTAAGCTGTCCACTTCCAGCAAGAAGAAAATCGTCCTTGGCTAATTCCATCTGTTCTAACCGGACTTTCCAGTGTTTGGGTTGCACTAGCCACGAACCGGATAAGCTCAAAGTATCAATATCCCATGCCTGCGTTGGAGACAAGCTATTGCCTGCAAGCCGAACATTACGACCATCGACACGCCAATACCCCTGGTTTGCGGTGCTATTTACCACTAAATCCAGGCCATTAAAACTTGGCAAACTATCGTTACCATCGGCAGATAAATTTTCACTTTTCAACGACCACTGCCGGCCAGAAACCGGGTGCATCCGATACCGAAAACTTGCTTTGCCATTAAGACCCAGGGCCATCAATCCGTTGGTATCAAGTTCGACAGGAATTAAAGGAAGCAGACCAATGACTTCACCGATATCCATATCGTCGATGCTAATATCATGAACATCAGTCAATTGCTGCCAGGCAATACGGGGGATGTCTAACTGACCAACAGAGGTGTTCACTGTCATAGGTAAGCTGTTGATAAGCCACCCTTCAGCTTCCGGCCTCAGAATAATTTCGCCCTCAGGGAGCTGAAGCCATTTAAGCTCATCGGCTCCGGCATCGAGCCAGGTGATGCGGTTATCTCTTAGTTTAAGTAACCCCTCAAACAACTGACCGTTACGAACATCTAGCCAGCCGGTGAAGTTAACATTCGAAGCTTGTACATCAATATCCCCCAATTGTTCTTCTAACCAGGGACTAATGTCGACATTTTGAGAATCGACGTAAAATTGACCATTAAACTCTGACCAACGATCACCTCGTAAATCAATAATAAAATTAAGGCTGTTGGTGGCAAAGTCTTCCATTCTGAATTGACCTATCCCCTGGTGTTTTTTGCCTTCATTTGTCCAGGACAGGCGATCAATATCAATTTTACGTGTCACTCCACGCAGATTGGTCAGTAATAATTCGCCATTATTCAGTGAAAACTTCTCTAACTGCTGCAAAAACAAACGGTTAATGTAGTCGATATTTAATTCTTCGGTTTCATCAAGACCGGAAAATTTCCTCAGATCCAAAGCTATGCGTGCATCTTCCAGAATAAACTGCTCAGCAATCAACTGTCTGTCCAACAGCGTATTCCAAAAATCCAGTACAACATGAACTTCACCGACGCGCACTTGCAGAGGTGACTTCTCACGCTCCAGTAAAACAAGATTATCGAGGACAACAGAAGGGCCTTCTCTGGTCCAGGTCATAGACAGGTCGCTGATACTCACGGGTTGCTGAAAACGGGCTTCCAGCTGCTCTTCGAGAGGTTCAGTTAAATCGGGCAGGTAAGGCAGGCTGTAGCGCAATAAACTCAGGCCGACCGCAACCAGCACCAGCACAATAGCCAGCGTTAGCCAGAGTTTGTTTAAAATCCACGACAGAGTACGCATTAGCCTTACATCATGACAACGTCGAATTGTTCCTGATTATACAAGGGTTCGGTTTGTATCTTTATTTGACGCGAAACAAAGAGCTCAAGTTCAGCCAGAGCATGAGATTCTTCATTAAGTAAGGCTTCACTTACCTGAGCGGAGGCGTAAACAACGAACTTATCCGCTTCGTAGGCTTTGTGCACCCGGACAATTTCTCGCATAATTTCATAGCAGACCGTTTCCACGGTTTTCATACTGCCGCGTCCAAGGCAAACCGGGCATTCGGAACACAAAACATGCTCCAGACTCTCTCTGATGCGTTTACGGGTCATCTCAACCAGGCCCAGAGAAGTAAACCCATTAATGGTCGTCTTTGCACGGTCTTTAGCCAATGCCTGCTCCAGACTATGGAGAACCCGACGCTTATGCTCTTCATCCTGCATATCAATGAAGTCGATAATGATAATGCCACCCAGGTTTCGCAAGCGTAATTGTCGGGCAATAGACTGTGTTGCTTCGATGTTGGTATTAAAGATGGTTTCTTCCAGATTACGGTGACCAACAAAAGCACCGGTATTAATGTCTACCGTTGTCATGGCTTCGGTCTGATCAATAATCAACGATCCACCTGACTTCAAATCAACCCTGCGGTCTAACGCGCGCTGCATTTCATTTTCCACGTCGAACAAGTCGAAAATGGGGCGGTCACCGGTATAATACTCAAGTACGCTGGTCAATTCCGGAATAAAGTCCTGAGTGAACGTTTTTAAGGTGTCAAAAGTCACCTTTGAATCCACTCGAATACGCTCTATTTCTTCTCCGACAAAGTCTCTCAATACGCGACAGGAAAGGTTGAGGTCTTCGTACAACATGCCCACTTTGCGCTGTGATTTTTTGCGGGCTTTGATTTTATCCCACAACCGGAAAAGAAAATCTGCATCCCCCCTTAAAGACTGCTCAGAAGCGCCTTCTGCCGCTGTCCGTACAATGAATTTCCCGTCAACCTTACTAACTTCTTCAGCCAATTGACGTAAGCGTTCACGCTCATCACCCTCTTCAATGCGCTGAGAGACACCCACATGGTCGCTCTTGGGCATAAAGACCAAATACCTTGAGGGTAGGGTTATATCGGTTGTTAAACGCGCTCCCTTGGTTCCCAGGGGGTCTTTTACCACCTGCACCATAATGTGCTGCCCCTGGTGGACCAACTCGGTAATCTTTTGCTGAGGCTTTTCATCCGGTTGAGGCAGGTCATCGCCGTCCACCTGAACAACAATGTCGGAAGCGTGTAAAAATGCGGCTTTGTCCAGGCCAATATCAATAAAGGCCGCCTGCATACCCGGCAGCACTCTGGACACCTTACCCATGTAGATATTACCGACTAGCCCACGCTTTGCCTGGCGTTCAATATGGACTTCCTGCAAGATGCCGTTTTCAACAAGCACAACACGAGTCTCTGTAGGGGTCACATTCATTAAGACTTCAACGCTCATCGACTTCACCTTCCATTTCGAACATCCGCAATAGTTGCTCCGTTTCATATAAAGGTAAGCCAACAACCGCAAAGTAGCTACCGTCGATGCGCTTTACAAACTTACCGCCATAGCCCTGAATACCATAGCCAGCAGCTTTATCGTGCGGCTCTCCGGTTTCCCAGTAGGCTTCTATTTCTTCATTGGTAAGCGCCGCAAACTCAACCTGAGTTGTTACCACGGCGGTTTCCTGCTCCTGAATACTACGACCATTCCAGTAGCAGACACTGACGGACGTTAAAACCTGGTGCGTCTGCCCTGACAGCTGCTTCATCATTTGGCTGAAATGCTCGTAGTTTTCAGGTTTTTCCATAACCTGCCCCTGAAAACTGATTAAGGTATCAGAGCCTATAACCAGACAGGCTTCGTTTTGCCTTTTCGCTACAGCCTGAGCTTTTTCTTCAGCCAGCCGGGTCACATAGTCCATAGCAGTTTCATTCTGAGCTCTGCGCTCTTCAATTTCAGGAACATAACAGTCGAAAGGCCGATGCAGTAAGGTCAGCAGTTCTCTGCGCCTTGGCGACGACGAGGCAAGCAAAAGACGCATCAAACTACCCCAAACTGACGACGGACTTTTCGTAATAACGGAAACACCCAAAGCCAGAATACGGCCGATGTTAGTACCGGCCAGAAATAGGACAGTGTAAATTCTGCGTCATGCAAAAACACATTCGCCTCAAAGACCACAAAGCGTTTAATAAATATAAGTAAAGCAATGACCAGCGCCTGCTGAATTAAGGCAAAGTTACGAATACGCTGAAAATGGCGCGCCGCAAAATAAGTAACCACCACCATGCCTAACGCGTGAACACCGACAATAGAGCCTAATAAAATGTCACTTAAAACCCCAAGAGCTAACGCTGTGCCCATATTAACCCGGTGTGGCAGAGCTATTATCCAATACAACATGACCAGAGTCGGCCAGTCCGGACGGAAGGTGTCGAATGCGGCAGGCATCGGCATCACCATAAGCGTAAGTGCAATGACGTATGTAACCAGCAAGGTGATAAACCCGGGTTTAACCACAATCATCCCTCGTCCTCATCGAAAATCGGTTGTTGCTCACCTTCACTAGGCCATAGTAAAAGCACATTGCGAACGCGATCCAGAGCGCTGACAGGGTCAGCAAATACCGTCGCAAAAGGCAACGACTCATCTCTAACAATACTGCTGATTCGCGCGACGGGATAGCCTTCAGGAAATACCCCACCCAAGCCTGATGACATCAGTAAGTCACCTTTTTGTAAATCACTGCTGTGTGGGATAAACATGAGCTCAAGGCGACCAATATCACCGGTTCCCTGTGCCAATACCCGAATGTCATTGCGCTCTGAGCGCAAAGATATTGCGTGGCTTTGGTCAGACAACAATAAAACACGGGCGGTATTTCCGCCAACATCCTGCACCTGACCAATAATACCATTGCTGTCGAGCACCGGCTGTCCTTCATAGACGCCACTCAGGGTACCCTTATTGATGACCAACTGTTGTGAAAACGGCTCTGATGCAACCGCAATAACTTCCGCTACCATACGACGAGCGGAGTCGCGTGCATCGGACCCCAGCAATTCTCGCAGCCGTTTATTTTCATTCTGAAGAAAGCGAAGCTGCTGTTGCTCACCCTGTAACTCAAGAATCGCCTGCTTCAGGCGTTTGTTCTCTTCGCTGAGCTGAGAGGTTGTTTTTACCGATTCAGACAAGCCGTCCAGTATCTGCTCAGGCAAAATAGCCAGGTACTGTACTGGAGCCACTAACGAATTGAGAAATAGACGGACAGGCTTCATCGCTTGTAGGCGATGATCAATAAAAATCAGTAGAAACGAACAGGCTAGTGCGAGCACTAGCCTGGAGAGTAAGGATGGACCTCGGGCAAACAGAGTTTTCATGAATTACTCATAACTGAATAAATCACCACCATGCATATCAATCATCTCTAAGGCTTTACCGCCACCGCGCGCAACACAGGTGAGCGGATCATCAGCAATAATGACCGGAATACCGGTTTCTTCAACCAACAGGCGATCAAGGTCTTTCAGTAACGCACCACCACCTGTCAGAACCATACCGCGCTCTGAAATATCGGATGCCAACTCCGGTGGCGACTGTTCCAGTGCAACCATGACGGCACTGACAATACCCATTAGCGGCTCTTGCAGAGCTTCCAGTATTTCATTGCTGTTTAACGTAAATGAGCGCGGAACCCCTTCAGCCAGGTTGCGTCCACGTACTTCAATTTCTTTCAACTCTTCACCCGGGAAGGCTGAGCCAATTGAATGTTTAATACGCTCTGCTGTTGCATCACCAATTAACGCGCCAAAGTTACGGCGGACATAATTGATAATTGCTTCATCAAATTTGTCACCACCAATACGTACCGATGACGAGTAGACCACACCGTTTAATGAAATGATGGCAACTTCAGTTGTACCGCCACCAATATCAACGACCATTGAACCAGTCGCTTCGGATACCGGTAAGCCAGCACCAATAGCGGCCGCCATAGGCTCGTCAATCAGGTAAACCTCGCGTGCTCCTGCACCCAGTGCCGATTCACGAATGGCGCGACGCTCAACCTGAGTTGAGCCACAAGGAACACAAACTAAAACTCGCGGGCTTGGGCGGAAGTAATGGCTGTCGTGCACCTGCTTAATGAAAAACTGCAGCATTTTCTCGCACACATAAAAGTCTGCAATGACGCCGTCTTTCATTGGACGAATAGCACGAATGTTCCCTGGCGTACGACCCAGCATTTGCTTTGCTGCTGCCCCAACGGCGGCAATCGATTTTGGCCCACCAGAGCGTTCCTGACGAATGGCAACAACAGACGGCTCGTTCAGCACAATACCTTCGTCTTTGACGTAGATAAGCGTATTCGCTGTTCCAAGGTCAATTGAAAGATCGTTTGAAAAAAGGCCGCGAATTTTTTTAAACATGAAGCGGTATATCCCTACTTATAAGCTAACAGAGTGACAGCAAAGAGCTCAGTAAGTACTTACTGAGCTCTTACAACACGGAATCCAATGTAGTTGGAGTTAAAATCTGACGGAAGTTCCATTTTAGTAGAAACTCTTGCCAAACTTGGCGTAAAGTTCCAGGCGCCGCCCTTCACTACCACACCGTTATCGGTTTCAGTCCACTCCCAGACATTACCGACTGTATCGTACAGTCCCCAAGGGTTACGATGGAAGCTAGCGACTGGAGCCGGACGTGTGTTTGACCAATCTGTACCGCAGTTACGGCAGTTTGCTTTACCATAACCAACATCATTTCCCCACCAAAAATCTGTTTCAGAGCCGGCGCGCGCAGCGTATTCCCACTCGGCTTCTGTTGGAATGCTGTATTTAAAACCGCTCTTTTGAGTTAACCAGTCGGCGTATGCTTTAGCATCATTATAACTCACACAAACAACCGGCGAGCTATCTGACTGCTTAAAGCCCGGATTTTTCCAGCTTAGATTGTCGTTAAACTGAGGGCGGCCATTGCTAAGGCTTGCACATGTGCCTCGTTTCTCGGCATCAGTGACGTACGCAGTATCTTTTACGAAATTACTAAATTGCTCAACGGTTATTTCAGTGTCTGAAATACCTAAAGCCGTTGGAATTTCACGTGTTTCAGCAGGGCGTTCATTAGGCAAACCATTGCCTACTAGATCACCCATTTTAAATTTCCCGGCAGGGACAACGACTAATTCCGGGCCACGAACGTCACGGAATAGAATGTCCTGAATTTTCTCGCCACGAGTAAAAGAATACTCTGACTTCTCTAAATCAGCTCGAATAGAGGTTGCATCTTTTAATACTATTTTCTCTGCATAAGCAGAGTATCCGTACTTAAGAACTTCAATTTGGTGTTCACCACCTGGCAACATCACTTCTAACGGTGTTGAGCCATAACTTACTCCATCGATAACAACTTCATCATCATACACGTTCGAGCGTATGGTTAACGGGTGCATGACGGAGCTATCAACCGTTTCCTCATCACCCGCTTGCAGCTCCCCCGGCCGTTGCTCCGCCGCGCAGTAGCGCATATCAACATTCAGCAGAGTACATGCCTGACTTTGCGGCAGCTGCCCTCTCAGTTCAACAGCAAGTTTGACGCCATAATTACCAGCACCACTGAAGCCATTGCTAACGGTTTTTGAACCTAAGATTTGAACGTTCGGGCTCGCTTTTTCAATATTTTCACGTGCCAGCGACGATTCACTTAAGCCATCTAAAATTGTATTGAGATACTGTTTTGAGGCCTTTTGCTTCGCCATCAACTTACCGCGGTTCTCACACTGCGCCAACGTTTCCTGACGATCACAGCTAATGGACTGGCTCACTTCCAGTTCACCCGTGCGGTTAAACTCGTTCTCTAACCGGTCGACCCGAGCTAAGTTACGCTGCTCTTTTAAGGTTTCAATTTCATTAATTAGGCTGTGCTTACTAACACGCGCTTCTTCAACTTCACGCGCCTTTTCATTCACCAGGCTAACCTGCTGCTTAATGTCCGCTTTATTTTGCTGGTGAGCCATGACCGCTTGCTTGTATGCTTCCTGAGCGCCAGCAATATCAATTGTGGGGTCTTCTACCAAACGCTGATAGCGGTCATTCATTTCCGCTAAAGCCGATTCGCGCTTTGACTCCAGCTCGCTATTGCGTTCACGCAAGTTTTGTAGCTTTTCACGCAGCTCACGCTCTTCTTGTTGAAGCGTATTAACGGTGCCAGAAAAGTTCTCAAAGTCGCTCTCTAGAGTCGAAATTTGGTTAGCAATTTCTTCGACAGTCATCTCCTGCTGAGCAAGAGCCGTCGAGGCGAATGTCAATGTAGAGGCCATTACTAGGGCCAGTCGAGCCAATCGCATCATGTTCCCATTCCAAGCTTGAAAAAATAACAAAGCGGCGTAAAAGCCAAAGCTGTAATCGCGCTATAGTTATTGTAATAATATTGAACGTTCGTCAACGTCGCGCATTTTTCGTTTAAACTCTGCTTTATGCTATTTGCTTGTCAACAAAAGAGCAAGAGGCATTGTCATCGAATTGTCGATTATTCATCATAAATGACTCTACCAGCCCACTTCACGCCAGTAAATTTGGCGATCGCGACCGCGATAAATACCGAATGTGCCCTCGGCTTGCGGGTTTTCATCAAAGTCGCCATCTCCTGACCAGTCATACTGTAAATATGCAGGCACTTGAGCCTCAAAAAGAAACGAGTAGGGCTCACTTTCTTGCTCCGATACCCAACGGAATAACTCGTTAATATCAACATCTGAGGGGTTCAGTAACCCATCCCTGACGCTAAGTTCGGCCGGCGTTGTTTCTAACGCCGGGTACGGTCCGGCTGTTAGGTCGTCGCGCAATTGAATGTCTGCGCGAGAAAATGTCGAGCAAGCATCCTTTTCATTTGTAACAAAGCTTTCGCCCCGCCAATATTCAACAGCTCCGGCAACTGGCATGACATCGCCCATACCCGCGTACGTATCTTGCAGGTTAACACGACCATAATATAGAGAGGAACTATCCAACCGGGCGGCCCCGTTCATTGCAGGTAGCTCACTATTTTCGAGTACCGAGTAGAAGTTACCATCTTCTTGATCGTCGAGTTGCCATCCCAGTATGTAATTTTCATATGGACCATCGGGCTGCTGTGACAATAACCGGGACACAGTCACACTAGCGGAGCCTATAAATTGGCCGATGCCATTGTCCCATTGCCAGTTATTTGCCGGGTTTTCAGATACTGAATGTTCAGATAACGGCTCTGCCAGACCACTCTGGTCATCATAGGCATAAAACAGAGGTATGGCCTTCGCGAGCGAGCCATCATAATTTGCCGTTACTGCGCCGCTAGCATTAACCGCTCTTGCTGACAGTTCAATCAACTGCGGTTGCCCCATGTAATAAAAATCTGTGCAAGTACCGGCAAATTCCGCGGTCAATGGCTCAAACGCGAAAGGAATGAAGCGACCAATGTTATGATCAGTGATAACCGTTCCTGTGCCAAGATAATCTTGGTCCGCAATTTGAGCAGTAACTCTAGCATTGCCGACTTCGGTATAAGCCACTGTCGTATTATCAAAGCGAATCGATCCGATATCCTGCGCTACGAAGTTGCCGACATTCTCTATATTACCATCATTCTCTGAAGGCAAAACTGCATCTGCGATACTCGCTATATTCAGTGTCTCCTGTGGAGTTTCACGACCAAAATTCGGCGTTACCTCGCCACCCGCATTAACCGCTTGCAACGACATCGAGAACGCCTCGCCCGCCTTCGCCAGAATATCACCACTATAATTGCTCACGGTTTGTAGCGAGATTTCAGCCGGTTTATAGACAAAGTCGTTCGACACACCTTCAATCACTTTGCCATTAGGCAGTTGAGCTTTTGCGTGTAACTTCACCTGGCCAGCATCACCGTATTGAACCGTAAATAGATCCTCTCCATCAACAAAGTCTGTTACAACAGCTGTCCATCCTTCAACAACACCGCTGCCATTCTCTTCTAGTTCGTCGATTTGAGTGTTATCAACTGTCATTTGTGCATAAGGAAACTGAGTAAAGTCGCTACAGCTGCCTGGATTTACGCAATACATTCCCATATCGACTTCATTTACCTGTTCGGCCACGACTTCACAGGCCTTAGTTTCATCATTAAGTCGAACAACGGAAAGCGTACTGGAGAATGGCACTCCCGCAACCTGATTTGGAATCGCTCCAAACTTAAGACCGGTATCACTAAAGGTTATCTCACAATTTGAAGTTAAATTACCATTAACGTAACACTGCGTCGGGTTCAAAGCTCCTGGCGTTGTTTGAATATCATCAACGGCTAGCGTGTAGTCACCCGCTTCTAACTGGCTTAACTCAACATTTGCCGTAGGTGCTACTACAACTGGGTTCGGACTCCACTGCCCCGCACTCTGAGAAAGGTAGACCGTGCTGCTAACAGGTGAATAACTTGAACATGACTCATCCGCACAAGCTTCGATAGTCACTTCCGTAGCTTCACAAGTTAATGCCGGGCTTGTATAGGACAACCGATAATGATCAGGCACTACAACCGGAGGCTCTGTATTGCCAGCTTCACAAAAATTGCCGCCATCCAGAGGTTCATCAGGGGCTCCATACGCTATTGTTGGCGAGAAAAACCCCGGAAAACCAAAAGAACTGGCCTGGCCTGCCAAACTCAGCGCCCCGCTAACCTCACTTCTGTTCCAGGGGAAAATACTTTCTTCGAAATACAAATTACCCTGAACATAAATATAACCGTTAATTTCTACGTCTTTTTCTAAATATAAATCACCCGTCACAACCAGAATCAGTTCATCTGCGCTGCCACCGATATTAATCCGACGGCCGGACTGTATCGTTAAATCACCATCAATATAAACCCGCGACGTCTGCCCGTTTGTTGAGTAGTTTGCGCCAACATCACTAAAATCACCAACTCGCAAATAATCTATAGGCTGTAGCGTTCCCGGCAATTGAGAGTTCGAAGCTCTGTCTGGCAAGTCAAAAGGCAAAGGTACGCTATTGGCCGGGCTGAACCCTTGCGGCCATACTGCCGAACATTGAGGGCGGGTGTTCGCACATGGCCGTGTTTGGTAATACAGAACTGCAGCAGTTGTCGGCGTGAAAACTCCGTCACTCAAGTAGACTTCATCAATTTCTCCACGAAAACTATTTTGTGAACTGCCCTGACCACCAATATAAAGTGTGGGCGTTACTCTGTCGTTAAGTCTTGTATCACCAGAGTAAGAGTTGGTATCGAACAGTTCACCGTCAATATACAAATAAAGAACGTTATTGTCGGCATTGTAGCTCGCCGCTATATGATGCCACTGGTCATCAAATAAATTGCTCTGACCATTAAAGGCATTTCCCGCTTCAATTGTCAGCAGGTCACCATTTCTTTTACGTACTTCAAAGTATAATCCGCCGCCGTCGCTATCATCCTGCCGGTAGACTTCAAAACGCCCAGCATCTGTCTCTGTCGTGCCTTCCCCGAGCAGTAACAACGTCTGGTAGCTGTCGCTCGGGTTTTGTAACTCCGAGTCACCTTTAAACCAAAAAGCAACGGAAATGGTATTTGACTCCAGTGTCTGGTCGACACCCGGAACGCGCACCCGGTTGTCGCCATTGAAGCGACCATAACGGCAAGTACTCTCATCGTTTAAGGTTCTCGCGGGGTTAAAACCTGACGTAAACGCATTGCTTAACGCAATACCGTCATAAGAGTATGGTGAGCTATCGGCAACTTCTCCGGATGTACCACCCCACTGTAATTCATCAAACTGCCAGTAACCTATTGGATCGGGTAGGGTCTGCTGGCAGTCGCCTACGTTACCGGGGGTATTGCAAGTTTCGCCTTCAATCGTACCGCTATTATTAATTACCGGCGCGTTCACATCACCCGTTACTGTACTTCCGGAGCCTATTGTTACCGTCCCTGCGCTACTAAGGTCACCTTCAACCGTTACGTTGTCCCCTAACGTTATATCCCCACTTGAACTAATATCTCCGGTCACCGTGGTGCCGTCGCTTATGACGATGTCACCGTCACTGTCGAAGGACGCATTCACCGAACTGTTTTCACCAATAGTAGTTTGCCCTCCCGATAAAAACTGCATATCCAGAGACGGGCCTTTACTGTTAATTTGAACTCCGTCAGCGAAGTCAATGGCCTCAACGATAATAACAACGCCTTCATTGCCGGTGATTTCAATTTGATCGCCACTGTTGAGTGTTAAGGTTCCGCAGGTGTAAGTCGTTCCATTTTGCGTACAGCCCGGCAGACTTTGGTTCGGCAAGTTGTACTTTTTGGCGTCGGCACTTACCGTGACCAGAAGACACGCAACGGCTAGTAAAAATAAATAGCGAGCTTTCATTTTTAATTCCCCACTCGCGTTTCTATTTGCAGCTGCCTTGATGCTCGTTGCGAGCCAGCTTCACAAACCGCGGTTGATGTCACCACAAGATGAGTAAAGGTCTCGCTATCAGCATCTGTGTAATTCTGACTATCGCAACTTATGGCTGCGTTACACTGCTGAAGGCTCTGGTTACCTGCGAAGCTGTAACTGGTGCCATCAAAGCTGCAGTTGGTAACAGGGTCATTATTTAATGGATAGACTTCCAACATGGCTTGCTCCAGCCCCGACTGCGCAGCTAAATAACTACGCGCTCCCAGCACTTCGGTAACCACACTTTCTGAGGTCGTCCTCAGCAGACTGGATAACACAGCTACCAGACCTCCGAGCACAACAATAACGAACACCGCAATAACTAAGGTATTCCCTCGCTGTTTACCGAGTTGTCGTTGCTGTCTGTTATGGCGCATTAGGGATGTGCACCTCACGGTAATAAAATACTTGTTCTTCAGCGGCTTCGCCGAATTGAAGTTGCAGAGTAATGATATTATTACTTTGCTGGTTATTCGCTTCTACGTCAAAAACAGCGGTACTCATGTTAATGTCTTGCGCAATTAGGTTTTCAGGTGCAAAACCACCTGAGGGTATTGGTTGCGTTTGCTGCCAACCATAGCCGCTCACCCTATATAAGTTACCCGCATTTAAACAGAAGCTGACCGGAGGGCTGCCAATATAAGCTCTTTGCAGTGGCGACTCCTTCGCGAACTGACTTGATGACTCTAAAGGCAGAGTATTCTCAAAGCTGGTAGACACATAGCCACTTGCTAGCTCTGCATAACGTTGTGGGTTATCTGAGTAGATAAAGTTTGCCCTGGTGGCATAAATAAAAATACGCTCATCTCCGCTTAGGCTCCAGCTTATATTGTCTTCATCTGAGCTCCCGGCAAAAGTCACAAAGGTCATTTCGTCGGCAGAACTGGGTCGTATTGGAGTATCATAATAAACCCCGGCGACTTTTGCCGGCACAAACTCAAGGCATTGACCACTAACCCGTACACTATTTGGAACCGCCCCCCGCACTTCCCGGGTCAAACGCTCAATGGCAAAACGGCTTTTCTCTATGGTCTGCAACCGCTCAGCACCGGTCGAAAACATTTGCGCGCCAATGCCAATAAACTGAAAACTAAAACCCGCCACTATGGCCAGCAACACAATAACAATAATGAGTTCTATTAAGGTAAAGCCCCGTTGCGCTCTCATCACCAGTTCCCTTTTATGGAGCTGAACTCTATGCGCTCGTCTTGAGGAGTAATAACTGTGACCGTTATTCTTTTAAGTTCATTTGCATTTTTTTCTGTGACACAAACAAATGCCTCAAAACCATTGTAACGATTCGGTGAGGAGCCACTCAATTCATCTCCACTTAGCCTCAAGCCGTTATAGTCGTCCACATCATCAAACTGTTCTCGCTGAGCTTCTTCGGCATTTGGGGTGCTACCGTCACCAGGACACGGAGCCGGTGTTGTGCAGCTCCCCGAACCTTCAGAGCAGCGTTCATACTGATTACCGATATTAGAATTTTCATCAAACCGCCGGGCCATTATTTCATTCATGAGACTTTGCCCAACTTCCGTTGCCCTAATCTGCTGCCAGGGGTCCACACTTTGACGAAAGAGCTGGCCCAACCCGGTTGTCACCACCAAAGTAACAATAGCAATAACCACAATGCCGGCAATAAGCTCAATGAGTGTGAAACCTGTCTGTTTATTGCGCATCAATAAAGCCTTCTTTATTAATGCTAATGGTTCGGATTACGCCTAAGTTTTCGGTAATCGTTATTGTGCAACCGCCAGTACAACCTTGTGTTGGCTGCCCTAGTGCATTGAAGCCAATAGTTAGGCCTGAAGGTGAAAACGTGATGTCATCTAAATTGCTGAGCTGAAGGCTATTGTCTTCGCTGTAAGGCGGGTTACCCAAAGTGCTTTCTGTTACCGAAATACTATAATCATTCACAGTATCTTGCATTGCTTGCTGCTGAACGGCTCGCAAAATACCCATCGCTTGTAAGCGGGCTGTTTGGCTTTTTGTGCCAGAATCACTAATAAATAAGGGGCTAGCCGATACGGCTAAGATACCGATGATGACCAGTATGATGATGAGTTCTATAAGAGTGAAGCCTCGGGACTTCATAGTTAGCCTTTAAAAAGCCCACAGCTGAATGGCTGCAGGCTCCTAAAGTCGGATTTAACAGCCAGTCGTTACAATAGTAATTACTGGAGGGGTATTAGAATCAGCCGCATCTGAATATGTCGCGTAACAGTTCGTGTCGGTAATATCCCCTACCGCTGCCGTTGTAGGATCTACTACTTGATCACCTGGGGCAATTGAAATGGTACCGCTACCTGCAAAAAACGCCCAATCTGTTGTTACTGTAGTAGCAGGATCAACATTTGTTGCATCTAAATTGGCAGCAGTAACAATGCCTGCCTGTGTCGCTGCTGGATAACCGTTCACAGTAGCTACACCATTAACAGTCACCGGAGCAGCCGAAGTGCCATCCAAGTCATCATCAATCGCAGCTCTTGCATATACTGTCTGAGTCGCGCCCTGCATTGCCCCTTTAAGACCTTTCACAGTCGAAGTACGAGCATCACTAGAAAAGTTAATAAACTGAGGCGCAGCAGTTACAGCCAAAATCCCCAAAACTACGATAACAATGATCAGTTCGATCAGAGTAAAACCTTTTTGATTGCGCATAATTAAAACTCTCAATTGTTGTTTAAAAATATTTCTATATAGAAATTATTGGTTATTGCTGTGAATACTCACGCCGCCATTGCGTGGATTATAAACGAAAGCATTGCCCACTGTCAGATAATCATCACCCGATGGCGCTGTTGCTTCATTTTTTATGGTGTTCGTTAAATAATAAACACACATATCGTTACCCGCAGCACTATCCTGTGTCACGTAAGTAAAATAACGGGTCTGCTCAAGGTTACTAAAATCGGTTGTAACCGTTGGTGCTCCTTGCAAAATAGACTGCATAACACTTACACAGTCCTCAGCTACCAGATTTTCGTCGTGCGCTGCGTCGTTGTCACCGCTAACCGGGTATCCGGTATTGCCATCCACATAAAGCAGAATTTGGTCCAGCGATACTTCAGCCCCGGAACCCGTGCTGCTATCACCTTTCGGGCGTCCGCTAAGCTCCCACTCACCCCGAACAATGCCTACAGCACTGGCAAAACCGCCAGCTACGCCTTCAAGAGCTGCGTCTTCTGCGTCTGATGATACATCGGTAAACCGGGGAATAGCCGCGGCGGCCAATAACCCCAGAATAACCACCACGATAATCAGCTCTATAATAGTGAAGCCTTGCTGCTTTCTCATTTTAGTTCTCATACTAAAACTCCAGTGGAATCCATTTTATGACATTTCCTTAACACTTAACACCAGCTTTCTCTTTATTTTCGAACGACCTGACCCTGCTTATCGTGATAGCTAAACCAGGCCTGTTGGTTAACTTCGTAATAACAGCTGTTTAGTTCCGCTTTAGCCTGCAAAGCACTGGCTGGTATTTCACCGCCCAATTGCTGCCATAAGCGCAGGCAGCCTTGTTCAACCGAAGGCCAGCCCTGACTATTCATGACTATTTTCACTTGCTGCTTTCTGCTTTCATTCAGCAAGGCCACTTCTTTCGGCTTGCCGCGGCGCATCCATTCGGTGCGTGCCAGCCAAAGCGAGTCAATAAAACGCGATACTGCAATGTCTAACTCGGTTTGACGCCACTTTTGCGGCTCGTTAATAAGTACCATTCTGGCGGCCACCGCAGCCAGTATCAACAAAAGCAATACCACCAGAATGTTCTGAAAACGTTGAATGCCCTTACGTTCATCCGTTGTTTCCCGTGTCATTAGCGCCCCTGGTATGCGCTCATCATGTCCCACATTGGGGTAAATATTCCCAGCGCGAGAATCAGCACCATCACCGCGACCACAGCTATCATTACCGGCTCAATACGCGCGGTTAAAGTTTTCAGGTCGTAATCGGTTTCACGCTCATAATATTCAGCCACTTCCAGTAACAGCACATCGACCCGACCGGTCTCTTCGCCAACGGATATCATTTGCAGAATCAGCGGCGTAAAGAGTTCCGACTGGCGGGCAACTCGTGACAAATTTTCGCCTCGTTCAATACCCCGACGCATTTCTATAATGCGTTTTTCCATCCAGGCGTTATCAACGGCCTCGGCCACTAAAGATAAAGCCTGAGTCAATGGAACACCGGCGCCAATCATCACCGAAAAACTGCGCGCAAAGCGGCCTAACATGGAACGCATTAAAATAGAGCCAATAATAGGAATTTTTAATTTAAGGCTGTCCCACTTCAACCGCCCATTGTCCGTTCCCACGTAGTAACGAACACCGAAAAAACCGCCCACCATGGCTAGCAGCAGAACATGCCAGTAGCCGACAAAAAACTCAGAGGACCCGAGCAGCGCCCTCGTTGCCCAGGGGAGCTCAACATTAAACCGGCTGAACATGGACGCAAAAGTTGGAATAACAAAAATGTTCAGCACAAAAATGGCGACAACCAGAGCTATCAGCACAAAACTCGGGTAACGTGTGGCCGCCTTTATTCGCTTACGGGTGTCCTGCTCTTTTTCCAAGTACACCGATAGCTGCTGAAAAGACTCCTCCAGTTGACCGGTGTTTTCTCCCACATGCACAATAGCAATAACCAACCGCGGAAAAACGCCTCGGTGCTGAGACATAGCCGTGGATAAATTTCGCCCCCGCTCCAGTTGATCATGCACATCTTTCAGGGTTGTCCGCAGACGCTTGTTTTGCGTGGTATCGGCAAGGCCTTCAATGGCTCTTAGCATAGGAATGCCGGCATGTGTCAGCGAGTACATCTGCCGGCAGAAAATAATCAGTTCGTCTAATGAGACTTTCTGCTGAAAAGCCGATTTTAAACTTTCACCAAAGCTGCTGTTAAGTAACGAAAAGCCCTGCCCGCCGGCCGGGTTAATGGACAAAGGAACCAACCCGCGCCGCATGAGTACGTCAGCGGCATTACGCTCATCGCTGGCATCAACTGAGCCGCGCTGCAGTTGGCCTGATTTGTCCCGGGCGCGATAACGAAACTGCATCAGATGCTGTCCTCAACACTTTCAGCCAGGAATAACACTTCATCCACACTGGTAACGCCCTGCCGCGCATAATCCAGCGCAACCGTCGCCATGGACTGATAGCCCGGATGCGCTTTAGCAGCCGCAGCAAATTCACGAGTGTTACCGTCACGTAAGGCATCCATCATAGGCGTGTTCATTTCAAGCAGCTCAAACACACCGATACGTCCCCGGTATCCGGTATGGTTGCAGCTCTGACAGCCAGCTCCGCGTTTGAAAGAATACTGAGAGCTACCTTCTTTCAAATGTTCCAGCCACTGGCTTTCCGGTTCGTCTGGCTGATAATCTTCAGTGCACTTGTCACACACCCTGCGCACCAGACGCTGAGCTAAAATACCGCGTAGTGCCGCAGCAACCAAATACGGCGGCGCGCCCATATCAATTAGGCGCATGGCGCTGGTGATAGCATCGTTGGTGTGCAGGGTGGATAAAACCAGGTGACCAGTGATGGAGCCGCGCAAACCTATTTCTACGGTTTCGTGGTCACGCATCTCACCGACCATAATAATGTCAGGGTCCTGACGTAAGGTGGTACGCAACACGCGTGAGAAATCCAGGCCGATTTTACTGTTTACCTGCACTTGAGATATACGCGGCAGGCGATACTCCACCGGATCTTCAACCGTAATGACTTTTTTGCCTTCGGTGTTTAATTCACTCAGTGCGCCATACAAGGTTGTCGTTTTACCGGAACCCGTCGGGCCCGTTACCAATAGCATACCGTGCGGTCGTTTTATCAGGTTACGTACGCGTTTAAGAATTGAGTCCGGCATACCGGTTTGCTCTAAAGACAATAAGCCAGCTGACTGGTCCAGCAGACGCAGTACGCACGACTCACCATACTGCACCGGCATAGTCGATACACGAACATCAATACTGTGCTTGCGGACCTTCATATTAAAACGCCCGTCCTGAGGCAGGCGACGCTCGGAGATATCCAGTCCGGCCATCAGCTTAAGGCGCAATACCAGCGCATTGGCAATATTGGTTTCGTCCAGAACATTTTCCTGCAGCACACCATCAACCCGCTGACGGATACGGAGCTTACGATCATCCGGCTCAATATGAATGTCAGACGCGCGAACTTGCACTGCATCTTCAAAGATTGACTGCAGTAACTTGGCGACAGTTGCTTCGTCCGTATCGTCATCAAGGCTGAGTTGGCCCAGTTCAAATTCACTGGTGTCTTCGTATTCGTCTTGTAACTGGCTGGCAAAGGTTTCAATTTCCTTCGTGCGTCGGTACAGGTTGTCGAAGGCCTGCATCAACTCACCCTCAGGCACAACCGACAATTCAACCTGACGTGGAGCCAACAACTGGTTTATCGCATCAATTGAGGATAAATCGGCCGGGTCGCTCATGCCAACCAGGGCTTTCTTGTCATTGGCTTCAATGACCAAAGCGCGATGCCGGCGAGCCTGAACCTCAGGCAGTAACTTGAAAGCCTCCGGTGGGATTTTTCGCTCAGAAATACTAATGAGCGGAAGTTTCAGTTGCTGCGCCAAAAACTCCAGTAACTGCTGTTCTGAAATGTAACCGAGATCAGTTAACGTTGCCCCTAGCTTGCGTCCGCTGAGGTGCTGCTCTTCCAAAGCCTTATGCAGTTGATCTTCTGTGATGATTTGCTCATGAACAAGCAAATCACCCAGTCGCATTTTAAGACGTGGGCGCTTCATTGTTCACCTGCCGGTTCATTTGCCTCTAACAAAGCAATTTGCTGATGAATAAAGTCGACCGTGGGGCGATGCGTAATTCGCGTTAATGCTTCTTCATAAGAGGCTAAAGCTGTTTGCGGTGCAAATTCCTGCTGAGCTAAGGCTTTACCCAAATACCAACGGCCCTGCGCCGGTTCCGCCACAATAAGGCGCTGATAAGTATTGGCAGCCGTCTGATAGTCACCCACTTCCTGAGCTAACAATGCTTGTTTCTGAACGTAGTCCGGGTAGTCTGCTGCATTCGGTGTCGCTTGCTTCAGCAAACTTAGGGCTGCCGCCGGACGGGCTTCTTTTTCTAAAATGCGAGCGCTTAATAACCGAAACTCAAAGTCAGACGGGTCACGTTTAAAACCTGCCTCTAATGTCGTCAGAGCTTGAGATACCTTGTTGCGCCCAAACTGAAGCGCTGCCAGTTTTTTTCGGACATTTTTATTGTCCGGAGTTACAGCCAACGCTTTACGCCAATGCTCTTCAGCTGAAGTTAACCGCCCCTGTTGCTGCGCTTTCTGCGCTTTCTCAATATGTTGTTCAGCAATTTCAGTCGGTGAAAGTTGTACGGGTTGCTTACTAAACTCACCGCTCGGCTCAGCTTCGTCGCTGCTGTTATCCGCGGTCGATTCAGGCTCTTCTTCAACTGCTTTAGGCTCAACCTCTTTACTTTCAGGCGCGCGTTTTGCCTCACTTATAGGCTCAGACACCGCCACTGATGCGAGGTTATTCTGGTCAATGGCAGTTTGTTCGCGCGAGCCAGTCTCTGGTGCATCGGCACGTTCAGTGGGTACCGTAAATGCAGATGAATCAACTAATGGCTCAACGCGCTCCTGCACTAACGGCATGTCCGCAGCTTCGCTTTCAGTTACCGTCATCACGCCATCATCTGAGGACTGCCACCAAAAAAACACCAGAGCAAGCGTAATAGCAATGAGTGACGCTAACAGCCATAACCCAAAACGATGACTACCTCGGCGCTCCACCGCGCTACTGGCAGCATTTTTCGAAAACGGTTGCTGGCCACGGCGATCAAGATCCTTCAAGACTTTATTGATTACGCTCATAAAGAACCACCCATTTTCCAATAACTAACAGCGGCAGCAGCCAGGAAAACAAAGCCGACTGACACAGTAACAGGTAGCCAAACAGAGCGGGTTGACTCAGTATCTTCGGTATCCTTAACCGCCAGCTTCAAATCTTTTGAAGATAATTGGCGCCGACCTTCTCCGTAAGCTAATAGCAGCATTTTATGGCAGAGCATATTAACCAATCTTGGTACCCCGCGGCTGCTCCGGTGCAGGCCTTTTATCAGTTTCCAGTCAAAAATTGGCGCACCTTTATAACCGGCCACATCCATTCTATGGGCGATGTATTCCGCTGTCTCATCGACGTTCATGGCAGTCAGTTTATGCGCGAAACTAATACGCTGACGCAACTGCCGGAAAGCTTTTTGAGATAAGCGCTCATCGAGCTCTGGTTGCCCGAGTAAAATAATATGCACCAATTTGCGCCGCTCAGTTTCCAGATTGGATAATAAACGCAAAGCTTCCAGACTTTCCTCTGGTAACGCCTGCGCCTCATCAATCAAAATAACGACCGCCTGCCCACTTTTATTAATGTCCAGCAGACGTTGCTGTAGAGCTCGCGCCAATTGTTGCTGGTTAGTTAACTGCTCGGTTTCAACGGACAATTCCTGAGCAATGGCCAGCCTCAGCTCAGCCGGATCCAGGTAGGAATCAGGAATATAGGCCGTTTTAAAAAAGTCAGGAATATCGTTCAGTAACCGCCGGCATAGCAGAGTTTTACCGGTTCCCACTTCTCCGGTAATTTTAATAAAGCCCTCGCCGGTTTTCAGCGCAGTCAGAACCACCTCGAAAGCCTCGTGGTGGCTTTTCAAGTCGTAGTAGAACTGCGTGTTCGGCGTTATCGTAAAAGGCAGTTCGCGTAAGCCGTAATGGTATAAATACATACTACCTATTGCTCAATGTCCGGGAACCATTCCTGCAGCAGTTCGCGTGATCGTTTCAGTTCATCGCGCCAGGTATCCACACCGACTACCGTGGGCTTCAGTAATATCACCAACTCTTTCTTTTCCTGACGATTACGGCGATTCGTGAAAAGCTCACCGAGCAACGGAATGTCGCCTAGTAACGGAACCTTACCCACTTCTTCAGAATTTGTGGTTTGCATTAAACCACCCAACACAACAATTTCACCGTTGCGGGCTTTTACTATGGTATCGGACTCGCGAATGTTGCTGCGCGCCAGCGGCAGTACCGACTCTTTTCCTGACACGGTGATGACTTTTTCCTGTTCGCTGGTTTCGACCACTGACGGATGAACATGCAAAATGACTTCGCCGTCATCGCTAATTTGTGGTGTAACATCCAGAGAGATACCGGAGAAAAACGGTGTGAACTCGATATCAGAGTCTGACGACGAAATACCGCCGGAATCAAGCGAAGTGCGGCTGGTCACGTCGGTAACAAAATACTCGTCTTCACCAATTTTAATGACCGCTTTTTGATTATTCGACGCACTGACACGAGGGTTCGACAGAACCTGAACCGTGCCTTGGGTTTGCAGCATTTCTATCATGCCACTGAAATTATTTCCTTCATCGGTGTAAGTAAGACCGAATAACCCACCAATAGCCGCTGAAGTCGCGTTAGTTGGGGTCACGCCATTGAATTCCACTCCAAAACCCGCATTGCCGGAATAGATATCGCTCCAGTTAATACCCTGCTGATAACTGTCGTTCAGTGTTACTTCAATAATGCGTGCTTCCAGAATCACCTGACGTTGTAAGCGCGACTCCAGGGTTTCGATGAAGTCGCCAACAGCGCGAAGCTTGTCGGCTGACGCAGTCACACTAACCACCCCGGCCTGCGGCGACAAGACTACATTGCCGTTACCTATGATGCCTTCAATAACTTCTTTTAAGTCGCCCCACAGGTTGGTTTCCGATTGCGTGGTAATACTGGAACCATTGCCTTGCATGGAGTTTTGACGTGAGTCGCGGCTGTACTCACCACTACCGGCGAAAGGGCTTGCCCCAGAAACATTGGTGTTATTCGTATTTCCGCGATTAGACTGGTTATTGTTATTACGCTCATCACTGACGCCACCGCCGGAGATTTCAGTTTGTGACATACCAAAACGCCGCAGTGACAGGTAGTCGAGCGGAAACGTTTGGGTGCGCACACCAGAAGGGAATATTTGAATTGTACGGCCGGAGCGACGCACTTCAAAACCGTACATATCCTGCACTGCGTCCAGCGTTTCATCCAGCGTGACATCTTTAAGGCTCATTGAAATTTCGCCGCTGACATTCGGATGCACCAGAATATTATAAGGGGAATCGGCAGCCAGACCGTAAAAGAAAGCTTTTGCATCAACTCCATCAGCCTGTAAAACAAAGCGTGGCTCTTCCAGCAATGCTAAGCCGTCTTCTTGTTGCCCGCTCGCGCTTTGATTGAGAAAGTTACTGACTTCCGCAGGCACAGCCGACTTTGTAGCAGACGCTTTTTTCTCGGCAGCTTCTGGCTTCATTGCCTCATTTGCTTCGTCTGGTGAATAGCTCGGTTGATAAGCACAACCCGCTATTACTGCCAGTAATAATGCGCCTGTCGCAACTTTTATCATTGTACTGCCCCCGGGATGCCTTTCTTATTCTGTTTTATCGGCTCAAATAAAGTAATCTCGACCACTTCATTACTTTTTTCAACAACCACACTGTTTGGTTTTATTGACGTTACTTCCACACCATCAACCCGCTCTCCCGGCTTGACCCACTGGCCATTTAACCGAGCTGACTGGCTCTGCTCAGAATACAAAATTTGCGTCAATTTCAATTCTTCCGCCCAGCTGTCCAGGTTAGCTATTGTTTCCGTTTCATTGACCGGAGGCCGAGTCGGGTCACGCTCTTGCGCTAACGTCGACAACGGCAATAAAACAAATAGCCATAAAATTAAGTTACGCACTGATAAACTCCTTATCAGTACTCAGTAAATACCAGACAATAGTCACTGTTGCTGTCGGATAATTCGTCACTTGGTACTCAAAGTTCGCCCACCGCACACTTGGATACTCCGTTTGCAGTTTATCGACAAATTTCGATACAGCAAAAAAACGTCCGCTGAACTCCGCCTGAATAGCATGTTGATAGAGCTTAATTGAACCGGTTTCAAACACCACTGACGGCTCCTGCGCTTCCAGGCTTTGCATTTCCAACTCAGAAGCGTGTCGTAATACCCCTTGCAAAAACTGTTTACGCTGGTCGGCAGGTAATAGCACGGTGTTTCCTGAGAAATCTTCTTTGGCCACAACCAAGCGCTGCTGTAGTTGTTTAATCTCTGCTTTAACCGGCGCGTTCACATCTTTACTTAACTGAGTTCTTAACTCTTGCTGCAATTGCTTCAGCTGTTCCAGTTGCGACTCAATACGACGGTTATCAGCCTGCGTACTTTTGTTCTCTTCAACAGTTGGAACAATTAAGTAACTGATAAGAGGCAGTGTCACAACAAGAAAAGCTGCCAAGGCCATCAACGCACGCTGGCGAGCAGGCATAGCGTCAAAGTTCTCTTGTAAGTTTAGCCACCAGTTCATCATCTCTATTTGTCCTCGTCAGTCCTGACGCTTTGCAACAGAAACTGTTGGTAGCCCTGTTCGCTTCGCTTAAGCTCAACAACAGCAAAGCGCTTGTCTGCCAGTAAGTCAGACTGACCGAATTTATCCATCCACAAAACGAGTGCTTCACTATTTAACGCCTGCCCATGCAAACGAATATTCTCGCCCGCAATTGAAAAATCAGTAAGCCAAATAGCTTCCGGCGTTATTTGTGCCAATTCATTTAAAAAGCTGCTAACCGAAGACGACTGACCTTGCTGGAACTCGCTAATTCTGCGACTGAAACTTTGCGTATCCTGAAGTTGTTGTATGAGCTCTTCTTTTTCTTCACGTAACTGCAGGCTAGGCTCTCGCCGTTCAAGTCGTTCCCGGGCACGAGTCAGGTCATCGTTAACCGCCTGTAAAGCATTCGATAATTTTTCATTTTCCTGGGTAACTGCTGAATTTTGCCATTGAGTAACCACAACTACAGCTATGAGCAGCGCCAGCCAAACACCTAAAACAGCGCTTAAACGAGCTAAGGTCAGGCGCTGTTTAATTGGCTGCAAGTCACGACGATAAAGGTTTACCCACTGCTTCATGAGGACACCTCTAACAATGCGCCCAGGCCTGCCAAATCGGAATAGTCGTCTTCGCGTAATTCAGTTGCCCACTTGGGGTACGAATAAACGCTGCACTCAACAGCTAAAAGCTCTGACAGACTGCTCTGCACTGCCGATAGCTGTCTGTGCTCAACCGCTAAAATAATGCGGCTAATGGGTGCCTGCCGTAAATGACTTTCAAAATAGTCAACCGAACGCTGGAGCTCGGTTGCCAGCGGCTCCAAAGCTCCCGTCTGTATTTCTTCAGCGGTATAGCTCGAAATATCGGTGACACCACGTAGCAAACGCGTAAACATCAACCCTTTAGGCGTGTTAATTTGCGCGATATAATTGCCACTTGGGTTCTGGTACAAGGTTAACTCAGCATGGTTTTGAATTTCGACCAACCGGGGCAAGGCTAACTCCGCAATACCAATGTCCGTTAGCTGCAGATCATGCTCGCTAAAAAAATCGACCCAGGGTTTTAATTCGTGCCGGTTCGCTGCAACTGCGACTACCTTATCCTGCCCCGAAGGTTGTTCAGGAAACTCATAGTAATCGGCGATAATCTCATTGCCAGATAGGGAAACTAAGTCGCTTAAGCTGTATTTTAAACTCTCAGCGATTTCATCGGAGTCAAGCATGGGTCTATCTACTTGAACCGACTCATATAAGTCAGTGCCCAACACTAAAATCACCTGCGCATGCTTTAGAGACATACGCGAATATTTGCTCAGCAACGCGCCCGCTTCTTTAACCAGTGAGCCACGCTTTACTTGCTCATGATCGTTAACAATCAGTTCAGGTGACTCGGCGAGTCCTTTAGCAATAAGGAGACGGACGCTGGTTTGCGTTATCTGAAAGCAAATACGGTGACCATTTTGTTTCTGCTTCGAAAATCCTAACACCCAGCAGCATCCTTTATTATTTTTTCATGTATGTTAACAGAAACTTTGCACCGCTCATTACAAAAAGAATAAGGTTCGAGCAGTTTATATCTTTCATCATAGCCCATTTGTCGTGCTTTAACTGTAATACTAGCACTTGAGCTTCCATTGCAACCTCGAGCCAGCCCAGTAAGGCACCATGGGTCCTGTTGCCGTATCTACCGTATCAGCCACAGTCCATTCCTGCTGAACAAGTTCAATGGTATCTGTATTACGCGGCAATTGATAAAAATCGGCACCATAGCCACTGGCAAAGTTAGCCAATTTATCCAATGCATTATGCTGGCTAAAAAACTCAGCATAGAGCTCTATAGCCGCAGGTGCCGAGTAACATCCGGCACAACCACAAGCCGTTTCTTTACTCGCCTGCACGTGTGGAGCAGAGTCTGTTCCCAGAAAAAACTTCGGGCTTCCGGACAGTGCAGCCTGTTGCAGTGCCTGTTGATGTGTGCGGCGCTTTAAAATTGGCAGACAATAATTATGTGGGCGAATACCACCAACGAGTAAATCATTCCGGTTCATCAACAAGTGTTGCGGCGTCATCGTTGCTGCGACATTGCTGTTGGCGTTTTTCACGAACTCAACAGCATCCGCGGTTGTGATGTGCTCCAGCACAAGTTTTAAATTAGGGAAGCGCTCGGTAATTGGAATTAAATGGCGCTCTATAAATACGCGCTCACGGTCAAAAATATCAATATCGCTGTCGGTCACTTCACCATGCACAAGCAGTGGCACACCATATTCCTGCATAGCAGCTAACACTGGCTCTAATGCTTCAACTGACTTAACCCCCGCAGCGGAGTTTGTGGTTGCCCCCGAGGGGTAGAGTTTGAAACCGATAATGTGGTCATTAGCAGCGGCTTCGGCAACTTGCTCAGGAGTGGTTTCAGCCGTGAGATACAAAGCCATTAACGGGTTAAAGCTAACGCCTTCGGGCACCTCTTCCATAATCCTTGCCCGGTACTCTAAAGCCGCTGTTACGGTGGTAACCGGCGGAACAAGGTTTGGCATAACAACGGTGCGATGAAAAACAGTTGCCGAAGCAGGTACGGTTGTTTTCAACATAGCCCCGTCACGTAAGTGCAGGTGCCAGTCATCTGGTCTTGGAATGGTTAAGCTTTGCATAGTCACTTCTGGCTAAAAAATGATAAAGCCAGTATACCATTAAGTTCCTTAGCAAAAACCTTTAATCTGTATTCTATTTGAGCGTTTTAGCGCAACCCCATGGCTTCTTTCCAGTGCTTGCGACAGCATGAAACGTACCTATCGTTACCACCAATCGCAATTTGCTGCCCCATGCGAATGGCGTTGCCTTTTTCATCAACCCGCAAAGACATGGTTGCCTTACGCCCGCAGTGACATATGGTTTTCATTTCCACCAATTTGTCCGCTATAGCCAGCAACACCGCACTTCCCGGAAAGGCATTACCAAAGGCATCGGTCCGAATGCCGTAACACATCACAGGAATATTGTCGGTGTCGGCCAGGCTGGACAACTGCCAGACTTGCTCTTCACTTAGAAACTGAGCTTCATCAATTAATACGCAGTCAATTGCCTGTTGCATGTAGCGGGCACGCACAACCGCCGCCAAATCGGTTCGGTGAGTAAAGGACACCGCGTCACGGCCAATACCTAAACGCGACGCAATACGCTCTTTGCCGGCCCGATCATCTAAAGCCGGCGTCATCAATAACACATGCTGATCGCGCTCTTCGTAATTATGAGCCACTTGCAACAGCGAGGTACTTTTCCCCGCATTCATTGCCGAATACGTAAAATATAGAGAAGCCATTTTGTTCTATTTTTTTAGGTTATTGTGGTTAGATCCTGGCAGAGATTACCACGATTTTATGGCATTATGGGACAAAGCAACCTTAAGGCAGGAGTTCTCTATGCAATATTCCCCCGAATTTATTAAAGCCATTCCTAAAGCTGACTTACACCTGCACCTGGACGGCAGCCTCCGTGCCAGCAGTTTAATTGATATGGCTAAACGCGCTGATATCGAACTCCCTAGCTATACCGAGGAAGGTTTATTTGATTTAGTTTTTAAGTCTCACTACAACAATTTGGGTGAGTACCTCAATGGTTTTCAGTACACCTGCGCAGCCTTGCGTGACCTAGAAAATCTGGAGCAAGCCTCTTATGAGTTAGCCGTCGACAATCAGAATGAAGGGGTTAATTACATCGAGGTACGCTTTGCACCGCAATTGCTAATGGACCCGAGCAAAGGCGTGACCTTCGATACCATTATGCACGTCGTTAACGACGGTCTTTTACGGGCGAAGAATGAATACAATAGCAGCGCCGACGTAAAGAATGGCGATAAACCGCCATTTGAATACGGCATTATCAACTGCGCAATGCGCATGTTTGGTAAAAAAGGATTCTCACCCTATTACACGCAAATGTTCCAGCTAATGCGTGACTTTGAATCCATGCAGGTGATTAAAACAGCGGCAATGGACTTAGTCCGCGCCAGCGTTCGTATGCGCGACGAAGAAGGCATGCCTATTGTGGGGCTGGATATTGCAGGGCAAGAGATTGGCTACCCGGCAGGTGAGTTTAAAGAAGTGTATGAATACGCTCACGAAAACTTTTTACTCAAAACCGTGCACGCGGGCGAAGCTTATGGTGCTGAAAGCATTTTTGAAGCCTTAACCAAATGCCATGCCGACCGCTTAGGACATGGCTATTCGTTATTCTCGCCTGAAATGACCCAGGACCCGTCTATAGAAGACCCAAAAGCTTATGGTGAAAGCCTGGCCTCTTATATTGCTGACCGCCGTATTGCCGTTGAAGTTTGCCTGACCAGTAATCTGCAGACCAACCCGGAAATCGGCGACATTAAGAACCATAACTTCCAGCACATGCTGGACCATCGTCTGGCCACTATCATTTGTACCGACAACCGTTTGGTATCACGGACCACGGTCAGTAATGAATACCAGTTAGCTCTGGACAACTTTGATATTCCATTGAAACGTCTGAAAGACATGGTCGCCTACGGCTTTAAGAAAAACTTTTTCCCGGGCCGCTATGTAGAAAAGCGTGATTACGCCAAGCAGAACCTGGCCTACTTTGACAAAGTTGTTCAGCAGTTTGGGCTGAAATAAACAGGCAAAAATAAAAAAGGCTCCACAAGGAGCCTTTTTTATTACCTGACATTTTAACGACAACCTTAGAATGGAATGTCGTCATCAAAGTCGTTGTCCGGTGAAAACGGTGCAGGTTCTGCCGGTTTCTGTTGAGGCTGTTGATTTTGCGGCTGCGCAGGCTGAGGTGCCGGACGTTGTTGCTGCTGCGATGGCTGCGATTGCCCACCACCATAACCGCCGCTCTGCTGACCACCAAAGCCTTGACCTTGCGGCGCTGCGCCTTGTGGTCCACCCTGAGGGCCGCCACGAGAATCCAGCATCTGCATTTCGTTAATCACAACTTCTGTCGTGTAACGCTCTACATTGTCCTGCCCTGTCCATTTGCGAGTTTGCAACCGGCCTTCAACATACACTTTTGAGCCCTTCTTCAGATACTCACCCGCAATCTCTGCCAGGCGGCGATACGCCACGCAGCGATGCCACTCAGTTTGTTCGCGCGGTTCACCGGTTTGCTTATCTTTCCAGGTTTCACTGGTAGCAATCGACAGGTTGGCTATCGCTGTGCTGTTTTGGGTATAACGTACCTCTGGGTCAGCTCCCAGGTTACCAATTAATATGACTTTATTTACACCGCGACTGGCCATTATTTTCTCCTGTTCCTTATGCGCGTTACAACTGCTTCAATTTATTGGGCGACCGATGCCTTTTCAAGCAACTGATTAACCGCCTTTTCATCATAATGTTTTTTATCAACTTTTAAATAGGTTGCCTGATCTTCTTCAACCCACCTTGCTTCCGTTACTCCAGCTACGGTAAGTAACCGCTCACTTAGTTTCTTCGCCTTGTCCTCAGATAGTCCGGGTAATGATAACGATACACTGGTAACGCCTGCAGGATTAACCATAACTAAGCTGATGAGTAACCAACATACTAGCAAGATCAGACAGAAAACAACAACGCCAGATATCTGATAATTCTGTAAGACCCAACCGCCTGCAACACCGCCAACAAAGGCACCTAAAAACTGTCCGGTTGAATAGATACCGCTGGCACTACCCTTACTCCCGGCGGGCGCAATACGGGTCAGTAATGACGGTAAACTGGCCTCAATAAAATTAAAACCGGTGAAAAAAATCACCAAGGCCGCAACTAGCAACCATCCTGACTGCCCGGCCACACCAATAATTAGCAGAGATACAATTAAGGTCACAATCGAAAACCGCAGCCACTGCACTGAATTATTATTGCGGGAGCTGTGAATGATCATCGGTACCATAAACAAAATTGAGGCGGCCAGGGTTGGTAGATAAAACCAGGCATGCGTCTGACTTTCAAAGCCTGCATTTTGCAACTGGGTTGGCAAGGTCACAAACCAGGCGGTCAATATAGCGTGCAACACAAAAATACCGCTGTTCAGACACCACAATTGTTTATGTTTAAGTAAGTCTCCCAGCTCGGACAAAACCGGCAAGGATTCCCGCCGGGCAGAGGTAGTAACAACTTTCGGCACACTGAGCAGTAGCACGAAAATGCCCAGAACACCGCTGGCAGCCGTAAACCAAAACAACCCTGAAAGACCAATAACGTCACCCAGCAGAGGTCCTGCAACCAATGACACCGCAAACGCTAAGCCAATACACATACCAATGGTAGCCATAACCTTCGGCCGTTGCTCGTCACGTGACAGGTCAGCCGCCAGGGCTAATATTGCGGCGGCTATGGCGCCAAGGCCTTGCAGAGCTCGACCAACAGACACGCCGAATAAAGTATCAGCCTGCGCCGCGACCACGCTTCCGGCAACAAAAACCAGCAGCCCGCCAACAATAACGGGCTTACGACCTAGCCGGTCTGACAACATACCCAAAGGAATTTGCAAAAGCGCCTGAGTCAGTCCGTAGGCACCAAGAGCAATACCCACCCACAATGGCGAATAGTCTGGATACTCCTGTGCATAAACTGCCAGCACGGGCATGATCAAAAACAGCCCCAGCATCCGTATACCAAAGACAGACGCGAGCGCTAAAGCGGCTTTTTTTTCAGTTTTATTCAGTTTTTGCGGTGTCATTTCACTGCTTCATAGTCAGTAATATGATAAATGATGCTGCTATTGTACCAGATGCCTAACACTGTGCGATAATAGCGTTTTGTCGTCAGTCATTTACTGAACAACAGACGGGAATTATGGATACTATTGAAGTACGCGGTGCACGCACGCACAACTTAAAAAATTTCAACCTGACGATTCCTCGCAATAAGCTTATTGTGATTACCGGGTTGTCCGGTTCGGGTAAGTCGTCACTGGCTTTCGATACGCTGTATGCCGAAGGCCAGCGACGCTACGTTGAGTCCTTATCCGCCTATGCTCGTCAGTTTTTATCGCTGATGGAAAAACCCGATGTAGACAGCATCGAGGGCTTGTCACCTGCAATTTCAATAGAGCAGAAGTCGACCTCACATAACCCACGCTCAACCGTTGGTACCATTACAGAAATTTATGACTACCTGCGCCTGATGTTTGCACGAGTGGGCGAGCCACGCTGCCCGACACATGATGTGCCGCTGGCAGCTCAGACCATCTCGCAAATGGTCGACAACGTGCTGGCCGCGCCGGAAGGTGAGAAACGCATGTTACTGGCACCTATTATTCAGAACCGTAAAGGCGAGCATTTGAAGGTTCTGGAAAATCTGGCTCTTCAGGGTTTTATCCGTGCGCGCATTGACGGTGAGATTTGTGACCTGAGCGATCCTCCAACACTGGAACTGCAGAAGAAGCACACCATTGAGGTGGTGGTTGACCGCTTTAAAGTTCGTGAAGGTATGGAACAGCGCCTGGCCGAGTCATTCGAAACGGCGTTGGACCTCAGTGGCGGAACGGCATTGGTTGTGCCAATGGAAGGTGACGGCGAGGCCGATGTATTCTCAGCAAATTTCGCCTGCCCTCACTGTGGCTACAGCATGCAGGAACTGGAACCTCGTCTGTTCTCATTTAATAATCCGGCGGGTGCCTGTACAACCTGCGACGGACTCGGAGTTGAGCAATTCTTTGACCCGGAAAAAGTCATAGTTAACGCCGAATTATCACTAACCGGTGGCGCAATTCGCGGCTGGGACAAACGGAATTTCTACTATTATCAAATGCTGCAGTCGCTGGCGAAGCACTACGACTTTAAACTGTCGCAGCCGTTTAACCAATTGCCCGACGACATTCGTGAGAAAATTCTGTTCGGCAGTGGTAAAGAAGAAATTAAATTTACCTACATGAATGACCGCGGTGACACGGTCGTAAGAGCGCACGCCTTTGAAGGTATTATCCCGAATATGCAGCGCCGTTATCGCGAGACTGAGTCACAAGCAGTGAGAGACGAGTTATCAAAGTATGTGGCGACCCAGCCTTGTAAAAGCTGTGGCGGCACGCGCTTGCGCACAGAAGCTCGTCATGTGTTTATTCAGGGCACCACGTTACCTGAAATTGTAGAACAGTCTATTGGCGACGCACTGGAGTTTTTCCAGCAACTGCATATGGAAGGCCAACGCGCCCAAATAGCAGAAAAAATTCTGAAAGAAATTAACGACCGGCTGCGTTTTTTGGTGAACGTGGGGCTTAACTATTTAAGCCTTTCGCGTAGCGCAGAAACCTTGTCCGGTGGTGAAGCACAGCGTATTCGCCTGGCCAGCCAAATTGGTGCTGGGTTAGTCGGCGTTATGTACGTACTGGATGAGCCCAGCATTGGCTTGCATCAGCGCGATAATGAACGCCTATTGAATACGCTCACGCATTTACGAGACCTTGGCAATACAGTGATTGTAGTTGAACACGATGAAGACGCGATTCGCCAGGCAGACCACGTTATTGATATTGGTCCTGGTGCGGGTGTCCATGGTGGTGAGATTATTGCTCAGGGGCAAGTCGACGACATTGTTGGGAGTGAAGACTCACTAACCGGCGACTACCTGTCCGGCAGAAAAGAAATAGAAGTTCCGCAGCAACGCCACAAGCCCGATGAACGCAGACTCACCATTCGTGGCGCTAGTGGTAATAACTTGAAGAACGTTGATTTTAACCTACCGCTGGGCGTACTGACCTGTGTCACCGGTGTATCTGGCTCCGGCAAATCGACGCTGATAAATAATACTTTATTCCATATTGCGCATCGCGAACTCAATGGTGCAACAACCGGTGAACCAGCCCCCTACAAAAGTGTTGAAGGGATGCAGCTGCTGGATAAAGTGGTGGATATTGACCAAAGCCCGATAGGCCGGACACCGCGTTCTAACCCGGCAACTTACACCGGAATTTTCACACCCATTCGTGAACTGTTCGCAGGCGTTCCGGAATCGCGGGCTCGCGGTTACAAGCCGGGCCGCTTCAGCTTTAACGTTCGCGGCGGACGTTGCGAAGCCTGCCAGGGCGACGGCGTTATTAAGGTTGAGATGCACTTTTTGCCGGACGTTTATGTCCCTTGTGATATTTGTAAAGGCCAGCGCTACAACCGCGAAACGCTGGAAGTAAAATACAAGGGCAAGAATATCCACGAAGTATTGGATATGACCATAGAAGACGCACGTGAGTTCTTCGATCCGGTTCCGGCCATTGCACGTAAACTTCAAACCTTAATGGATGTTGGTTTATCTTATGTCCGTCTGGGTCAGTCTGCTACCACACTCTCAGGTGGTGAGGCGCAGCGGGTTAAATTATCACGTGAGCTCTCTAAGCGAGATACCGGTAAGACCTTGTACATTCTGGATGAGCCAACGACAGGCCTGCATTTCCATGATATTAAGCAATTACTGGCAGTTATCCACCGTCTGCGTGACCACGGCAACACAGTCGTTGTCATTGAGCACAATCTGGACGTGATAAAAACTGCTGACTGGATTGTTGACTTAGGCCCGGAAGGCGGTTCCGGTGGCGGCGAAATATTGTGTGAAGGCACACCTGAAGACGTCTGTGAAAACGAGCGCTCTCACACGGCGCGATTCTTGAAACCGATGCTAAAGCAGTCATAAAAAGGACGCAGTATGTTAACGGAAGACTTTAAGGTACGATTTTATGAGACCGATGCCCTTGGGCACGTCAATAACACCGTTATTCCCGGCTGGATCGAAACCGGGCGGTTGCCTATTTTTGAGTTCTTCGGGGAAATGTCGCCCGAAACGCAGAGCTTGATTGTTGCCCGGCTTGAGGTTGACTACTTATTTCCAATTTATTTTGGTGGTCATGTCACAGTTAAGACTTATGTTAGCCGTTTAGGTGGTAGCTCATTTGATATTACCAGCGAAATTTGGCAAAAAGATAAACTCTGCGCTAAAGGGAAAACAGTCTTGGTCTACTTCGATTACCAACAGGAGCGTTCTGTGAAGTTATCCGATGAATTAAAAGAACGTCTGGCGACTATAACGCATCCGGAGCACCCTCTTGACGCGTGATCTCGTCAGTGGTGGGCAACAGATACATGCCCCCGATGATCTCAAAAGCTTGCTGGAGGAAATTCACCAGCAAGCGATGAAGATCACAGAAGGACATGTTGCTGACTACATTCCGGCATTAGCAGAGGTCAACCCGGAGCTCTGCGGACTTACCCTTGCCACCCTTGATGGCGAGGTATTTAACGTGGGTGATACTCACGAGCAGTTTTCCATCCAGTCCATTTCAAAAATTTTCGGCCTAATGCTGGCAATGGAGCGCTTGGGCGAAGACTTATGGGACAGAGTCAAAATGGAGCCCTCTGGCCAGGCATTTAACTCTATAGTGCAGTTAGAATGGGAAAAAGGCATTCCTCGTAACCCTATGATAAATGCCGGCGCTATTGTCGTTAGTGATGTGCTGGTGAGTCGTTATTCAGCCAGTAAGAACGCGGTTTTAAGCTTAGTCCGTACCTTATGCGGCAACGACAATGTGTATGCCGATAACATTGTACACCAGTCAGAAAAAGAACACGGCCATCGCAATGCGGCACTGGCTCACTTAATGAAAAGTTTTGGTAATATTGATGCAGACGTTGAGGAACTGCTTGATCATTACTTTTGGCAATGTGCATTAACCATGTCCTGCGAAAACCTCGCTCGCTCTTTTACTTTTCTCGCAAATGACGGAGTTTGCCCTTTTTCCAAAAAGGAAATTATGTCTAAACGGGACTCTCAGCGTATTAATGCGTTGCTATCAACCAGCGGCATGTACGACCAAAGCGGTGAGTTTGCTTTTACGGTAGGCGTTCCTGCAAAAAGTGGGGTTGGCGGCGGCATGATTGCTGTTGTACCTGACTTTGGCGTTATCTGTTCATGGAGCCCAAGATTAAACAGCTTTGGTAACAGTGCGCGTGGCATGTATATGGTCAGGGAACTTGCTAATCGTTTGGGTCTAAGTGTTTATTAACGAATTGTCGAGGGTCGGTAAGTCTGAAAACGTTCCATATTAAATCGTCTAAATAAGCTATCTATCTCGCCCTTTCGTCCCAACTCTCTTAAGTGCCTTTGGATACTTCCTGCTGTAATACTCTTATTTTCGCCGACAAGTATATGCAAGTTATAGGCAAAGCTGGCTTTTTCAGCGAGTAATAGATTTTCTACTTTAATTTGTTGTGAACCCTCAAGCGCTGATAGTAACTCATCATTCACTATAGTGAGGTCAACTCGTCCACCTAACACCATGCGTACGTTAATAATTCGTGAGTCAGCTAAGTAAACGGTGTACTTTTCTTTAACTTCATCTGAAGCAATTAACTCACCACCAAGCAAGTAGTGGTAGCCTTTTACACCGCCCAGAATCTTTCCCTCAAAATCATCGAAGAAAGACTGAGTTCGTCCCTCTTTTTTTGCAGTGACTAAACGCTCTTTACCACTCACCAGAGGAATTGTCTTTTCGTAATTAATGTTCCGTCTATCCCAACCCCACAGTGGCGATTCAAAGAATATCACGTCGCAACACCCTGCTTCGCTAAGCGCCTCATAGCGACTCGTAGGTGGGATAATCTGAATTTGAAACTCATAACTATCCTGGTGCTCATTCAATAGCGTAACGAGCTCTCGTGTGAGATCCGTCTCAAGAACGTCTGAAAAATAAGGAGGGTAATCGTAAGCAGCTACTTTCACTGGTATCTTTGCTGCGGCAGTACCACTTATCGCAGCTAAAACGATTACAGAAAGGTATCTGAGTATTCTCAATAGACTGACTAATCGGTTAAGTATCTGCATCCATAGTTAATTTTCCGGCCCCAAATGTCAATAGTTGAGCGACCCTTCGCTTAATTATTAACAGGCATAAAAAAGCCCGGCCAAAGCCGGGCTCTTAAAATCAACAGGACAGCATTAGTCCATGATTTTTGATACGACGCCTGCACCTACGGTACGGCCACCCTCACGGATAGCGAAACGCAG